>Ga0302178_10000026_pt1 | contig 146287 bp, 126 predicted proteins | sample I_Palsa_E1_3_FD_198790 | JGI IMG/M metagenome (GOLD analysis project Ga0302178, IMG submission 198790) | Peat permafrost microbial communities from Stordalen Mire near Abisko, Sweden - I_Palsa_E1_3 | ecosystem: Environmental > Terrestrial > Soil > Palsa > Peat permafrost | place: Sweden...
ATCTGTGACCGACATTGATAAGACTGTCGGCAGAGCGTTTTTATTCCCGGACAGTCGAATGGACCCGTATGACCTTGCCTAACAAGCGCCTTCCCACAACCGGCACCCTCACCACAACACATTGTGACGCAAGTTCGGCCCGCGGACAGCCGCGGGATCAAGCCAGATAAAAGTGGCCTCGCACGTACCACATTAGTCTTTCTTATCCGCTCTCGCAGCAACCCCAGTAATCGAAAGTAAAACCATGTAACCTCTCGGTTTTTCCCAAAGTCGTGAAGCGGATGACCCGAGTGTTGGCGAGCCAGACAAAACCAGAAAAGGCGGCATATATAAGGCCCAGCCAAGCAACAGACCGCCTGTATTGCGCCGCCGCGCTGCTGGCATTCGGACTGCTTGCCGTTGTGAAATCCGCTCATGCAGCAGACACGGCTTGCACGCCTCACGCCGGACCGGACGGCCGTCCCGCGGTCGGCCTCGTGCTGTCCGGCGGCGGCGCACGGGGCTATGCACACCTGGGTGTGCTGAAGGTACTCGAAGAAAATCGCATCCCGATCGACTGTATCGCGGCCACCAGTATGGGCTCGGTGGTCGGCGGCCTGTATGCGAGCGGCATGACGGCGCAGGAAATGGAAACGCGTCTCGCGCAGGTCAATCTGGCCGATATCGCCTTTGACGTAATCGAGCGCGCGGACCTGCCGCAATCGCAACGCGAAGACGAGCAGTTGTACGCAGGCAGCCCTTCGTTAGGCTTCGGCAGCAACGGCTTCAGACTACCGGCTGGACTCGTGCAAGGCAACCGTTTGCAGACCTTACTGCAGGACTGGACCGCAGCGGTGCCGGGCAATACGCCCTTCAACCAGTTGCCGATCCCGTTCCGCGCGATTGCCACGGATCTTCAGACCGGCCAGAAGGTCGTGCTCGAAAACGGTTCGTTGCCCCAGGCTATCCGCGCCAGTATCGCGCTGCCCGGTCTGTTCGCGCCCACCGAGGTAGACGGCCGCACGCTGGTCGACGGCGGCCTCGTCAGCAACCTGCCCATCGAAACCGCTCACGACATGGGCGCGCAAGTGGTAATTGCCGTGGATATCGGCTCGCCGCTGCGCCCGCTCGACGCACTCGCCTCGCCCGCCGACGTGATGCAGCAGATGATCGGCATCCTGATTCATCAGAACGTTGCGCGTCAGCGTGAACAGCTCGACGCCAATGACGTGCTGATCGAGCCGTCGCTCGGACCACTGAGCTTCACCGACTTTGCCAACGCCCCGCAGGCGATTGCAGCCGGCGAAGCCGCGGCGCGGGCCGCGTTGCCCAAGCTGCAGCATCTCGCGTTGTCGCCGGAACAGTATGCGGCATGGCGCGCCGCGCACATGACACCCGTCGCCAAGTCGGTACGGATCACCCGCATTGTCGTGAAGTCGCACGGCGCGGTGCCCGAGAAGCGCATCGTCGAGGCGCAGCACGTCCGCCCCGGCGACGTCTACGACCCGAATGCCCTCAACAAGGATCTGCTCGCCCTCACCACGGCTGGCGACTTCGAAAGCGTCTCGCAGCAGCTGGTGAGCGACGGCGACCAGAACACGCTCGTCGTCGATGCTCGCGACAAGCCGTGGGGGCCAAATTTTCTGTTGTTCGGTCTCGGCCTGTCGGCCAGTTCGTCAGACGAAGGCGGCTTCCGCCTGCACGTAGGCTATCGCCGACCGTGGTTGACGTCGTCGGGACTCGAAGGGCTCGTCGACGCCACGGTGGGCAGCGACATGCTCTCCTTCCACGGCGAATTGCGACAGCCGCTCTCGGATTCGTTTGGCTATTACGTCGCACCGTATGTGGAATTCGAGCGCAGCTACGCGAATGTCTTCCAGGACGATCCGTATATCAAGCTCACGCAATACCAGCAGCAGACCGAACGCGCGGGCCTCGACTTCGGCCTGCCACTCGCGAACCTCGGTGACTTCCGGGTGGGGGTTGCGTACGCACATGGTTTCGCGTCGCCGCAATACAATGGACAGTACTACGATGAGAACGGCAATCTGCAACTGGAATATCCCGACATCTACGGGCGCGAGTTCACGGCACGCGCACGTCTTGTCATCGACCAGCTTGACGATCCACTGTTTGCACGCAAGGGCTATTACTTCGAACTGCGCGCGGAGCGGTCACTGTTCGCGCAACCCCAGAACACCTTCACGGAGCTCTACGGCAAAGCGTTGGTCGCTGCAAGCTACGGACGTCAAAGCATCAACACCAGTATCGAGGCCGGCAAGGATTTCCAGAACACCAACCCGGTCAATCCGTTCGGCTTCACACTCGGCGGCTTCCAACATCTGTCCGCCTTTGCCGCCGATGAACTGGCCGGTAACTCGATGCTCTACGGCCAGGTCACGTACATGAATCAGCTGACGACGTTCAGCGCGTCGCCCTTTCACGCGCTGTACGCAGGGCTGAGCCTCGAAGCCGGCAACGTGTGGGACGGCGACATTCAATACGGCGGCGGACCGCTCAAACGCAGCGTCACGTTCTTCACCAGCGTGACGAGTTCGTTTGGGCCGATCTATCTGGGTGTGGCGTTCGCGCCTGGTGGACGGAACAACTTCTATATCCAGCTCGGTCACACGTATTAAATGGGGGTGAGGCGGCGGCGCGCCCCACCGCCGCTTACACCGTGCCGGCTGGCCAACTGATTTCAAAGCGCGCGCCAGGTAGAGTCTGCGGGTCAGTCGCGCCAATCCGGCCCTTGTGCGCACGCAGGACCTGTTGCGTGATGGCGAGGCCCAGTCCGTAGCCACCCGTGTGGCGATCGAGCCGCACGAACGCGTCGAAGATGTGTTCGCGCTCGCTTTCCGGCACACCCGTGCCGTCGTCCTCGACAAAGATCTCGACGTTGCCGTGCCGCACGGCAAGGCCCACCCGAATCTGCGTGCGTGCGTATTTGCTGGCGTTACGCAGCAGGTTACGCATCGCGTACGACATCAGGCGCTTGTCCATCACCACGCGCAGCGCGGGGTCGATCTCGACCTGCGGGACGATTTGCTTGTCGGTGTAGAGCAGCGATGCATCGTTGACCTGACTGTCGAACCATGTCGCGAGCACAGTCGGCTCGAGATTCGACTGCAAGGAACTGTATTCGAGCCGTGCGTACGTGAGGCTCATGTCGATCAGTTCGTCAAGTTCGGTGACGTCCTGGTCGATGCTCGCCAGCGCGCTGTCGTACTCGGCGGCCGATCCTGGCTCGCGCAACACTTCCAGCGCAAAGCGCACCCGTGCGAGCGGCGTACGCAGTTCGTGAGAGATGCCGTTGGTCAACTCGCGCTGTGCGGCAATCAGCCGTTCCATCCGCTCCGCCAGCGCATTGAGCGTGCGCGCAAGCGGTCCGATGATGGTGCTATACGATTCGCGTGCCCGGGTGTTGAAACGGCCACCGGTGAAATCGATGGCGCGCTCGCGCACCATCACCAGATCGACCCACACCGGACGCATCCAGCGGTACGCGACCACCGCCGGCGCACCGAACACCACGATCAACACCGGCACGATGCCACCCGGCAAAGCCGCAAAGCCATGCCATACGACAGCCGCCGTCAGCTCGAACGACAACCCGAGCAACGGAATCACGAACACCAGCAGCGCGAGACCCAGCAGACGCAGATAGGCACGCAGAAAGAGCCTCGACCAGCTCGGCATGCGATCGGCGCGCGTATCGGTCCAGGCACGCCGGAAGTGCAGCCAGCGCCATTTGCAATAGCGGAAAACGGAGAGTTTTTGCGCGGTAGGAGTCATGGTCACGAACATCGGGGAAAATGCGCGCGCCGGCTGTAAAAGTCGGTTGAGGCCGTTCAGACCGTCAGCTTCGTCTGGCCCGCGCGCGGCTCACGTTAGCATATCGGGACGCTGCACAAACGCTAGCGTGCGATCGGCGACCGTATTGCGCTCGTTGTCGAGCGTGATCATGTGATAGCTGTCCGTCAGGCGCACGAGCGTGACATCGCGGCTGCCGAGGTGTTCGCAGACGAATTCGGCGGAGCGGATGCTCGTCACTTCGTCCTCCTCCGAATGCATCACCAGCGTTTCGCAGGCGACACGCGGCAGTGCGCGTTTGGCGGCGAAGCGCATCCAATCCACCTGAGCGATGGCAGCGAGCGGCACGTACGGATAGTGGACCCCGCTACCCTTTTTCAGCGCGCGACGGATCAGGCTGCGAATGCGGTCGTTCTTGATACCGAACGGCTCGCCTTCCGGCACGCGAATCAGATGACGCAGGCCCGGTACGCAATACATCAGATAACGCAACGGGCGCAGGCGCGAGCCGCCCCAGCCGTCGAGAAAGAGCGGCGGCGACAGCAGGATCAGGCGGCCACGGGTCATCCGTTCACGCGCGCTGAGCATCACGGCGAGCAAGGCGCCCATCGAGATGCCGGCTACGTCGACGCGTTCATAGCGGCTGATCAGATCGCGGTACGTGCGGCTCAGCAACTGCATGTAGTCGCGCAGGCTGACGCCACTCAACTGGTCCGGACACGAACCGTGGCCTGGCAGCGACGGCAGATACACATCGCAGCCGATCTGTTCGAATTTCCGGTCAAGCGAGCCGAAATCGTGACGCGTGCCGCCCAAGCCGTGAATCATCAGCACTGCATGTTTGGAAAGAGGTAAGGCGCGGGCGGACATGACGCAAGCTCGTAAGTGAACAAGCTGGCGATACTAGCCACGCGACGCGCGCGCGACTGTAGATTTGAGACAGGTCTATGTGGAGTTTTGTCGGTGTGCGAAACGTTACGCGGCAGCCGCGTGGTAGTGGCTATTCCCACGCCACCTTGCTGAACTGATAGCCCTTGCCGCGCACGGTCTTGATCCGCTGTGGCGTGCCGGAATCGTCGTGCAGCTTGCGGCGTAGCTTTGAAATGCCGCCGTCGATGGTGCGGTCGAGCCCATCGAATTCGATGCCACGCAATTGCCGCATCAGGTCATCACGGCTCACCACTTCGCCTGCGCAGCTCACCAGCGCCCACAGCAGATCGAATTCTGCGGAAGTCAGATCTGGCCGGCTGCCGTCCGGCAGCGTCACCGTGCGCGTGGCACGGTTGATCTCGAACTTGCCGAAGGTGTAGCGCTCCGGCTGGCCGGAGATTTCAGCACCGCGCCCCGCCACGCGGCGCAACTGCGCCTTGATACGCGCGAGCAGGACGCGCGGCTCAACCGGCTTATGGACGTAATCGTCCGCGCCGAATTCGAGGCCCAGCACTTCGTCGAACTGTTCGTCGCGTGCCGTCACCATGATGATCACGCCGTCGAATTGCTCGCGCGCTTCCCGGCAGATCTGAAAACCGTCCTTGCCCGGCAGGTTGACGTCGAGAATCACCAGGTCCGGCTGACGCTTGAGGATGGCCGGCACCGCGTCGTTGCCGTTCAGCACCACATCGACTTCGTAGTCGTGCTTGCGCAGATAGCCCGCGACGAGGGCGGACAGGCGGTTATCGTCTTCGACGAGCAGGATGCGGAAAGGCATGAGTGAATCGTGTAGAACTGACACGGGTTTCGAGACCGGCATACGGCGGCCGTCGCAGCGCGTAACATGCTGATGATGGAGCACGCACGTCAGGGGCACGCAAGTTCAGCGAAATGATACCGCTCGCCGTGCACCTTCCATGATTAGGCGCCGCGTAGCCCTCGGCGCTTCGCAGCATAACGGATGACGCTGCACGCGCCGAAATCAGTCGACAAAACTCGACAATTCTTTAGGCAACTCGACGCGCCGGCCCGGCGCAAAAAGCTTACGTCAGAATAACAAACACCCCTGCGTGCAGGGGTGTTTGTCGATCACGTTGACCGCCAGCTGAGCAGCGGGGTCTCACTGCGCCGCGTTACTGCGTCACCTCGTCCTGCGGCGTGATCTGCACCGCCGCAGCCGACACGAAGACAGCGTGGACCATATCGCCCACCTTCACGTCCTTGAGATCGACGTCTGGCCCGACCTGCAAGGTCTGCGTCTGAGCCGCGCCGCGCAACGTGACGAGTCCCTTCTTGTGGTCGATTTTCTGCACGGTGGCGAGCACCTCGATCTGCCGCGCCGATTCGAAGCCACCCGAGGCCGGTGCGTAGACCTGCGTGTCGACGCGCGAACGAATGCCGTTGTTGCCGCCCGACACCTTGTCGGCCTTGACGAGCAATGCGTTCTTATAGAGGACGTCGACCTGGTCGCCCACCTTGAGTTTCTCGAAGCCGGCCACTTGCTGGCTCACCATCACGGCAATGACATGGCCAGCCGGGCCTTGCAGGGTCACCGTCCGCATGCCCGGATCGATACCGACGATCTCTGCCTTGACATGCACCGGCTCCACCGCGCTGGCCACACCACGTGTGGCGTCCGCGAGTGAATCCTGCGCCCACACGGGTTGCGCGGCGGTTACCGCGAATAGCAGAGCTGCTCCAATCGTCGCTACTCTCATTGATGCTCTCCCTGAAATAATCTGATTCAGTACTTCGGCAACGTAAATACTGAAATGCCGATATACAGGATCATTGAATAAGACCGGTCTTTCCGGACTAATACCATTCAAGGAACATCAGCGCAACGAATGTACGTGGCAGGCTGAAACCCGCGAGTCGCTGAGGCGCGGTTTTTAAATCACCATGGATAAAATCAGGAATCCGCTACAAACCCATTGATGACGGATTTACAAAAACATTTGAAAAGAAAAAAAGCCCCATTCGCTAGCGAACGGGGCTTTGGTCATTCACCGGACTATCAAACGCGTTCGATCGCGATTGCGATGCCTTGGCCGACACCGATACACATCGTGCACAACGCGAAACGCCCTTGCGTTCGCTGCAGTTGATACATCGCCGTGGTCACGAGCCGCGCACCGCTCATGCCGAGCGGATGGCCGAGCGCAATCGCGCCGCCATTCGGATTCACACGCGCATCGTCATCCGCCACGCCCAATGCGCGCAAGACCGCGAGCCCCTGCGATGCAAACGCTTCATTCAACTCGATCACATCGAACTGATCGATGGTCATGTTCAGGCGAGCCAGCAGCTTTTGCGTGGCCGGCGCCGGGCCGATGCCCATCACACGCGGCGCGACGCCAGCGGTGGCGATGCCGAGCACGCGTGCCCGCGGCGTCAGTCCGAAGCGTTTGGCGGTCGCTTCGTTGGCGAGCAGCAGCGCCGCCGCGCCGTCGTTCACGCCCGAGGCGTTGCCCGCCGTCACCGTGCCGTCCGCACGCACCACGCCCTTCAGCCTGGCCAGCGCCTCGAGACTGGTTTCGCGCGGGTGTTCGTCTTGCGACACCACCAGCGGATCACCCTTCTTTTGCGGAATCGTCACGGAGACGATCTCCTGCGCGAGCGTGCCGTCGCGCTGCGCACGTGCCGCCTTTTGCTGGCTGCGCAGCGCAAACGCGTCCTGATCGGCGCGGCTTACCTTGTAGTCGGTCGCGACGTTTTCGCCGGTTTCCGGCATCGAATCGACGCCGTACAGTTGCTTCATCAGCGGATTGACGAAACGCCAGCCAATCGTCGTATCGAAGATGTCGGCCTGGCGCGAAAACGCGCTGGTCGCCTTGCCCATCACGAAAGGCGCACGGCTCATGCTTTCGACGCCGCCTGCCAGCATCAACGCCGCCTCGCCGGATTTGATCGCGCGTGCGGCAATGCCCACTGCATCCATGCCCGAACCGCACAAGCGATTGACCGTGGAGCCCGGCACACCCTCCGGCAAGCCCGCGAGCAGCAGCGACATGCGCGCGACATTACGGTTGTCCTCGCCGGCCTGGTTGGCGCAGCCGTAAATCACGTCGTCGATGGCGCTCCAGTCGACGTCCTTGTTACGCTCCATCAGCGCCTTGAGCGGCACGGCGCCCAGGTCGTCGGCCCGCACCGACGACAACGAACCCGCATAGCGGCCGATCGGCGTGCGAATCGCGTCGCACAGGAAAGCTTCAGTCATGTGATGTCTCCAGTTGGATGCTGCGCCGCTTGCGCGCTACATGAACGAACCGGTGCGCGGGCCGCCGCGTCGCGCAGCACAGCCGCCTTGCCCGGTCACGCCGTCACGGCGAGCGGAAGGGGGTATCCGGAGTCGATGCCACTGCCTAACGCAGACTCCGTGCAGCCCATAGCAGAATAGCAGCGAATGGGTGCCGGCCGGCTCCAGATTGTTCTATATACGAACAACGGATCGCATATCGAACATTCAGCCTCGATGATAGGCGTGGGCCGGAAAGCGTGTCAAGCGCGCCTCGCCGCCGTCAGGGAAATACCTGAAGCGAAATGGCAGCTGGGAGCCAAGAGCGTGAGAGTTGTGGCGGCGCCCGTTTGGCCGAACCCCACGCTCAACGGCATGGGCCTCGGCAAACTTAGGTAAACATCTGAAGAATGCAAACCTATCAGATCAGACGGGCCCAATATGCTCGTCTTCGATGTAGCTGCGAATCACGTCCGCAAAACTCTGTTCGCCCGTCAAACCGAGTTGCTCCGCGCGAGTGGTGTCCCAGCGTCCCGGCCAACTGCCGACAATCTTCTCGATGCGCGGGTCCGGTTGCCATTCGATGCGCTTCACCACCGCCTCGCCAGCGACTTCGCGCAGCGCGGCAACCATCTCGTCGACGCTCACCGAAATACCCGGCAGATTCAGCACTCGCTGGTTGCCGAGCGCCGCGGCGTCGAGTTCGAGCCCGGCGATCAGACAAGCGATCGCCTTGCGCGGCGATAGCAGCCACAAACGCGTGTTGCCCGCCACCGGACAAACCGTCCCTTCGCCGTTCAACGGCTCGCGGATGATGCCGCTCGCAAACGACGAAGCCGCCGCATTCGGCTTACCGGGGCGTACGCTGATGGTCGGCAAGCGCAACACCCGTCCGTCGACGAAACCGCGTCGCGTATAGTCGTTCAGCAGCAGTTCCGCAATCGCCTTTTGCGTGCCGTACGACGACTGCGGGTTCAATGCCGTATCGTTGCGCACCACGTCCGGCATGTCGCCGCCGTACACCGCAACCGAGCTCGTGAACACAACGCGCGGCTTGTGCCCACGCAGCCGGCACGTTTCGAGCAAGAGGCGCGCCGCATCGAGATTGATCCGCATGCCGAGATCGAAGTCCGCTTCCGCCTGGCCACTGACAATCGCGGCCAGATGGAAGATGGTCGAAGTCTCTTCGTCGATCACACGCTCAAGCACGCTGCGCTCGGCTATGTCGCCTACTTCGGCGCGGACGCGGCTGTCGTCGCCAAAGCCACTCGCGGCGACAACGTCCAGCAACACGAGCTCGGTAATCGGCTGCGACTGGCCGTCCGGGCCTTTCAGTTCGCCACGCGCGAGCAGTTCACGTGCAAGGCGCTGACCGAGAAACCCTGCGCCGCCGGTGATCAGTACTTTCATGGTGTTCGTTGTCCTTAATCGTTGCTAGTCTTGGTGTGCCTAGCCTGGTGTGCATAGCCGTATCTGACCGTAACCGAGTGTCTGAGTGTCTCAGCACGCATGAAGGCCCTCGATTCAGGCCTTATTCTGCAAATAAGGCTTAACCCAACCCAACCCCGCCGACGTCCCCGCTCGCGGCCGATATTCGCAGCCAATCCAGCCGTCATAGCCGAGCGTGTCGATCAGATCGAACAGGTACGGGTAGTTCAATTCGCCGAGATCCGGTTCATGCCGCTCAGGGACGCCAGCCACCTGGATATGTCCGATGCCCGCCATGTCGCGCTTCAGCTTGACCGCCAGATCGCCCTCGACGATCTGGCAGTGATAGCAGTCAAACTGCACCTTCAGATTCGGCGCGCCTACTTCCGCGCAGATCGACTGCGCATCGTCCTGTCGATTAAGAAAGAAACCGGGGATATCGCGCGTGTTGATCGGCTCGATCACCACGGTGATGCCGTCGGCCTGCGCAGTTTGCGCGGCGTACGCAAGGTTGCGCAGATACACCTCACGATGCCGCTCGCGCGATTGGTCCGCCGCGATGAGGCCCGCCATCACATGCAGCTTGTCATTGCCGAGCTGGCGCGTGTAGTCGAGCGCGGTATCGATGCTGCGGCGGAATTCGTCTTCGCGCCCCGGAAGCGAGGCGATGCCGCGCTCGCCCGCTGCCCAATCGCCCGGCGGCGCATTGAAGAGCGCCTGGGTCAGGCCGTGTTCGGTAAGGCGCGTCTTGATCTCAGCGGCCGGAAAGTCGTAGGGAAACAGAAACTCCACGGCCTTGAAGCCGTCTTGCGCCGCAGCGGCAAAACGCTCGAGAAAGCCGTGCTCGTTGTACATCATGGTCAGGTTGGCAGCGAAGCGAGGCATTGCGATAACTCCTTTTACTATTGAACCGCCAGGCGCCCTGCGCGCGCTGGCAGACAGGCCAATACGGCCCAATCTATCGGTTGACCAGTTTGGCCGGGGTGAACCACACGGCAAGTGCGCCGATCACCAGCATGCCGGCCAACACGTACATGCCGGACTGGGTGCTGTGGGTCAGGTCTTTCATATAGCCGATCATGTACGGGCTCGCGAAACCGGCAAGGTTGCCGATCGAATTGATGATGGCGATACCAGCTGCCGCTGTGGCGCCGGACATGAACGCCGTCGGCAACGACCAGAACAGCGGCGCACAGGTCAGCACGCCCCCCGCCGCGAGCGACAGGAACACGATCGACACCACCGTATTGTGTGCAAACGAGGCGGCAACGGTAAAGCCGATCGCTCCGCACAGCGCCGGCCCGATCAGATGCCAGCGACGCTCGCGCCACCGGTCAGAAGTGTGGCCCAGGATGTTCATCACGACAATCGCAAACAGGAAGGGGATTGCGCTCAGCAGCCCGATGTCGAACGAGCCCGTCACGCCAGTTGACTTCACGAGCGTGGGCATCCAGAACGTCAAGCCATACTGGCCTGTAACGAAAGCGAAGTAGATCAGCGACATCCACCATGTGCGCGGATCGCGAAACACCGCGCCAACCGAATGCGTTGGGGTCTTCTCCTGCTGCTGTGCGGCGATGTTGTCGGTCAGCAGGCGCTTCTCGCGCTCGCTAAGCCATTTAGCGTTGGCGATGCCGTTGTCGAGGTACAGGATCGTCGCAATGCCGATCGCGATAGCAGGGATCGCTTCGATCAGGAACATCCATTGCCAGCCTGCCAAACCCTGGTTGTCGTGAAACGATTGCATGATCCAGCCGGAGAGCGGATTGCCAAAAATGCCCGACACGGGAATCGCCGACATGAATACTGCGATGATCTTCGCGCGCCGGTGCGACGGAAACCAGTAAGTCAGATACAGGATCACGCCAGGATAAAAACCAGCTTCGGCCAGACCGAGAAAGAAGCGCAGGATGTAAAACTGCGCAGGAGTCTTAACGAAGACGAACACCCCCGAAAGAAGGCCCCACGTGATCATGATCCGCGCAATCCAGATGCGCGCGCCGAGCTTGTGCATCAGGATGTTGCTCGGTAACTCGAACAGAAAATAGCCGATGAAGAACACGCCGGCACCGAGCCCGAATACCGTCTCGCTGAACGCGAGATCCGTCGACATTTGCAGCTTGGCGAAGCCGACGTTGACCCGGTCAAGATACGCCACCACGTAACAGAGCATCAGGAAGGGCACGATACGCCAGAATACCTTCCTGTAGGTGCATTCGACTTCGGCCGTGCCGGGTTGTCCGGCCGCTGGCGCAGCCGGCGCAGCGAGGCCGTCGGGACGGGTGGAAGCCGTCTGGTAAGAACTCATGCCTTGTCTCCTATGATGGTGGGCCAGCGACGATGTGCCTGTAGCAGCCATCGGGTTTTGTGGGTATCGGTCGTGCCGCGGCGCATGGGTTCAAGAACTGCGCCGCCGCCCTTCGCCAGCGTCGTGACGCACGCGTTACCAGCGCGCGCCAAACACGTTGCGTAACTCTTCCAGCGCGGCAGCATCGAGCGGTGCCGGACGTGGGTTCGTCATCAACCACAGCCGCGCGGTCTCTTCGAGTTCTTCGAGCGCATACGACGCCTGCGCCACCGAGCACTCCCACACTACGGGGCCGAGCCGCTCCAGCAGCACGCCGCGCACGGTGTCGGCCAGCGCCGCAATCTGCTCCGCGACCTGCGGGTCGCCGGGCCGCCGGTAGCGGATCAGCGGAATGTGGCCGACTTTCATCACGTAGTACGGTGTGATCGGCGGCAATACGTCGGTCTCGCTCCACACGCCGGCCAGCGTCAAGGCAACCAGATGCGTCGAATGGGTATGCACGATGCCGCGCGTTTGCGCGTTCCGTGCGTAGATGCCGCGATGCAGAGCCAGCGTCTTCGACGGCTTGCCGCCCGACACCGCATTGCCCGCCGGATCGACCTTGGCGATATTGGCCGGATCGAGGCGGCCCAGGCACGCATCGGTTGGGGTAATTAGCCAGCCGTCGTCGAGGCGCGCGCTGATATTGCCCGCGCTGCCCACCGTATAGCCGCGTTGATACAAACTCGCACCCGTGGTGCAGATTTCCTCGCGGATTCTGGCTTCTTCGCCGATATGGATTCCTAAGCTCACGATGCCGTCCCGTCGAGATGGCGCAGCGCCTTGGCAAGGAAGTCGGTCGCGCCGAAGTTGCCGGACTTGAGCGCGAGTGCAAGCGGCTCGTCACCGGTGGTCGCGGTAGCCGGCACGCCTGGATCGATCTGCGCGCCGATGCGCAGCGTATGCACATCGAGCGCCTGCACCACGGCGCCCGAGGTCTCGCCACCGGCCACCACGAACTTGCGCACGCCCAGGTCGCGCAGACCACGCGCGATTGCCGCCAGCGTTTCTTCGACCAGATGTCCCGCCTGTTCCACGCCCAGTTCGCGCTGCACCGCCTTGACTTCGTCGGGCGTCGCGGTGGCGTAGATCAGCACCGGCTGTTGGTTGGCGAAGTGCTCGCGCGCAAACGCGAGGGCCTGTTCGACCACCGGCTCGCCGCGCGCGGCCGCCAGCGGATCGATCCGGAACGCGGGCCGGCTTTCGCGCCAGGCCGCCACCTGCGCGTTGGTCGCTTTGGAGGCGCTGCCCGCCAATACAACCGACAGACCTTCGACGTGGGGCAACTGAGCCGCGTCCGCTGTCCCGGTCAGCAATCCGGCGCGGCGGAAGTTCGCCGGTAAACCGATTGCGATGCCGGAGCCGCCCGTGATCAGCTTGAGATCTGCACACGCCTCACCGAGCGTGTGCAGATCGGTGTCGGAGAGCGCGTCGGCAATCGCCATGCGCACTCCCTCGTGCCGCAGGGCTTCGAATGTCTCCCGCACTGTCGCCGCACCCTGCGCCACGCGGTCATAACGCACAAGTCCGACCTTCGACGCGGTCTGCCGCTGCAAGACGCGCACGAGATTCGCGTCCTTCATCGGCGTGAGCGGGTGATTCTCCATGCCGGACTCGTTGAGCAACACGTCACCGACGAACAGATGACCGCGATAGATCGTGCGTCCGTTCTCGGGGAATGCGGGACAGGCGATCGTGAAGGCGTCGGCGCTGGCATCACGCTCGCCGGTAGAGCCCGCGCCAGGATCCGAGCCCGCAAGCGCATCGAGCAACGCATCCGCAACCGGACCGATGTTGCCCGCATCCGTAGAATCGAAGGTCGAGCAGTACTTGAAGAAGAACTGGCGACACCCTTGCGCGCGCAACCAGTTGAGGGCGGCAAGCGATTGCGCCACCGCGTCAGCAGCCGGGACGGTGCGCGATTTCAGCGCCACCACTAGTGCGTCGGCCTCCAGCGGTTCATCGGAAGCAGGCACGCCGATAGTTTGCACAGTCCGCATGCCACCGCGCACCAGCATGTTGGCCAGATCCGTGGCACCGGTGAAATCGTCAGCAATGCAGCCGAGCAACGGCCGCGGGGATGAGATCGTCATGTCAGCGCTCCTGCTACGACTTCGCCGCCGGCACCTCGATGCCGGGGAAAATCTTGATCACCGCCGAGTCGTCCTCACCGCCATGCCCTGCCGATGACGCCATCATGAACATCTGATGCGCCGCCGCCGAGAGCGGCAATGGGAATTTCGAACGGCGCGCGGTATCGAGCACGAGGCCGAGATCCTTGACGAAGATATCGACCGCTGACAGCGGCGTGTAATCGCCCTTGAGGATATGCGGCACGCGGTTTTCGAACATCCAGGAATTGCCGGCGCTGTGCGTGATCACGTCGTAGAGCGACTCGGCGTCGACGCCTTCGCGCAAGCCGAGCGCCATCGCTTCCGCGGCGGCCGCAATATGCACGCCCGCGAGCAACTGGTTGATGATCTTCACTTTCGAGCCGATGCCATGCGCGGCGCCTAGGCGGTAAACTTTGCCGGCCATTCCCGCGAGCACGTCTTCGCAGGCGGCGTAAGCCGCAGCTGGACCCGAGGTCATCATGGTCATCTCGCCTGATGCGGCACGCGCCGCGCCACCGGAGACGGGTGCGTCGAGCATCTGCAAGCCGGCCGCCTCGATGCGCTGGCCGAGTTCGATGGCGAAATCAGGCGACACCGTGGCACTCGCAATCACCACGCCGCCGGGCTTCATGCTGGTCACCGCACCCTGCGCGCCGAACAGCACTGCTTCGGTCTGTGCCGCATTGACCACCAACGTGATGACAATCTCGCATTGCGCGCCCAGTTCAGCGGGGTTCGCACAGGCGATACCGCCGTCCGCAGCGAAACTCTCCAGTACGGCGCTGCGCAGATCGCACGCGTGCACCCGAAAACCTGCCCGCAGCAACGAGCGGGCCACGCCTAGCCCCATTGCACCGAGGCCGATGACTCCAACATTTCTGGACATGCTCTACTCCGGATGAGATTCGTATCGTTCGACATCGCCACACTGCCGCGAGCAATGCATTGCGGCTCAGCAAATGCCCGCTTCCGCCAGACGGCGCGCGGCGTTGTACATATGCGTGCGGGCCGCGTTGCGCGCTGCCATCGGATCGCCCGCGCGGATCGCGGCGACAATCGCCGCATGCTCCTCGCGCACCTGGCGCGAAAAGTCCTCGCGCAGCGCCTCGTTGCGACGCGTGACGACGGTCCCCGCTTCGAGGTACTGATTCAGGAACGTCAATGTCTTGAGGAAATACGGATTGCCCGTGGCCACGGCGATCGCGCGATGAAACGCCACGTCCTCGGCGACTCCGTCGTGGCCAACGGCCACCGCCTCGTCGATCCTGGCGAGGGCGGCGTCGATCGAGACCATGTCCGCGTCGCTGCGCCCCGTCGCTGCCTCGGAGGCCACCTCGGCTTCAATCGCCCGGCGTAGCGCGAGGATCTGCAGTACCGAACCTGCTTCGACCGCCTCCGCGTAGTCGATGCGCAGCGGCCGGATCGCACCGTGTGCCGCGATGAACACGCCGCTGCCCTGGCGCGGCTCCACCACGCCCTCGTTCTTCAGGCGCGAAATCGCCTCGCGGATCACGGTGCGGCTTACGCCGAACTGCTCGGCCAGCACCGCTTCGGTCGGCAGCTTGCCGCCACGCGCAAAGGTGCCCTTGTCGATCTGCTTGAGCAATTGCTGCGCGACTGTATCGCTGAGTGCGCGGGCGGGAATCTTCTCGAACATGCGGCTCTCAATTGATCATGTTATCGGGTCATCATACAAATTTGGAGCGCGTTCGGCATCCACGAAAACCCTGGTTATGCCGTCAGTGCTATCGTTTCTCGCTCTCGTCAGCGGGACCAACATTGCCGATCTACCTTTTTCAGCACCCGCGTCTGGCCGCGGCTCCAGGCAGAGTACAAAATCGGCGAGGTTGGCGAAACGCAAGGCATAAGCTATCTTCACGGCTTTCTGCGCCCGCTCGTAGGCTGGGCCCGCGCACCGGCGACCGTGACTCGCGGCCCAAACCGGTGGCACGCGCCGCCGGCGCAACCCGTCACCCCATGCATTCCTTAAAAGGCCCATGAGCAAAGCCCCCCAAGCGTCTCCTGCCGATCCGGCCAGTGCTCCTGAAGCCACGGACGCTCCGGACAAACCGGGCGACTCCTACGTGCAGTCATTCGCACGCGGTCTCGCGGTGATCCGTGCGTTCAACGCGGAGCGTCCCGAACAGACGCTCACCGACGTCGCCGCCGCCACCGGTCTCACGCGGGCGGGGGCGCGGCGCATTTTGCTGACCTTGCAGACGCTCGGGTATGTCGAAATGGAGGGGCGCCTGTTCCGCCTCACGCCGAAGATTCTCGACCTCGGCTTCGCCTATCTGACGTCGATGCCGTTCTGGAATCTCGCCGAACCGGTGATGGAAGAACTCTCGGCGCACGTCCATGAAAGCGTTTCGGCGGCCGTGCTCGATCGCACTGAAATCGTTTATGTGCTGCGCGTGCCGACGCACAAGATCATGACCATCAACCTGTCGATCGGCAGCCGTCTGCCGGCATATTGCACCTCGATGGGCCGCGTGCTGCTGGCCGCGCTCGACGACGAAACGCTCAAGGCCACGCTCGGCTCGACGCCGTTATACGCCCATACGCCACGCACGGTCACCGACAAGGAAGAGCTGAAGAAAGTGATCGCCCAGGTGCGCCGCCAAGGGTGGGCGATCGTCGATCAGGAACTGGAAGGCGGGTTGATTTCGCTGTCCGCGCCGATCCGCAACCGGCAAGGGCGTGTGATCGCCGCGATGAATATCAGCGGCAATGCGCAGCGCAATTCGGCCAAGCAGATGGTGAAGGCGTTTCTGGAGCCTCTGCAGGCGGCGGCGCAGAACGTGTCGGATCTGGTGGCGCGGCGCGGTTAAAGGCTCGGAGCCGCCAGCGAATTTGCCACACCCGTTACCGCCTCAATCGATCGCCTTGTCCGCGGTCTTCCTCAGCTTCGACACCGCGATCATCGAAACGACGACGCACGCCGCCACATAGCCCGCCGGCGCGAGCTTGCTGCCGGTCGCCCGGACCAGCCACGTCGCCACCAGTTGAGCCGTGCCGCCGAACACGCAGACGCTCACCGCATACGCAATCGAAATGCCCGTAGCCCGCACATGTCGCGGAAACGACTCGCACATCAGCGCAAACTCGGACGCTGAGCCCATCGAGTAAAACACCAGCATTAGCGCGGTCAGCGGCATGATGGCCGAGAGCGAAGGATAGCGGTTCATCAGCATGAATGCCGGAAACAGCAGCAGGACCAGCATGCCGCGGCCGATCAGCATCGGTAGCTTGCGGCTCTTGATCCGATCGGATAGCAGTCCGAACAACGGGCACATGACCAGCACCACACAACCCGAAGCGACACCCACCAGCATCGACAGCGACATCGGCAAACCGAGCGAGTGAATCGCGTAGGTCGGCATGTAGAACGTCAGGATATAAGTCGACACGGTGCCGCCCATCACGGCCAACGTGATCAGGAGCAGCGTGCGCGCATGCCCGGCGAACAGTTCGCTCAGCACGCCGCGCTGCAGGCCGTGATGATGCGAACCCGGCGCATCATCGGCGAGACGGCGGCGCAGATACAGGCCGACGGGGGCAATCAGCACGCCGATCACGAACGGCACCCGCCAGCCCCAGCTTTCGAGCGACTCCTTCGGCAAAGCTCCGGACAAGGCCGCTGCGATCCCCGAGCCCATCAGCGCGGCCCCGCCCTGGGTAGCAAGCTGCCAACTTGCGCGCAAGCCACGCCGCGTGACATCGCCCCGTTCCATCAAGGTCGAGGTCGCGGCACCGAACTCGCCGCCCTGAGAAAAGCCCTGCACGAGCCGCGCGAGCACGATCAGCAACGGTGCGGCGAGGCCGATCTGCGCGTATGTGGGCGCAATCGCGATCAGGCCAGTGCCGAGCGCCATCAGCATGATCGTCAGGGTTAGTGCGGCCTTGCGGCCTTTGCGGTCGGCGTACACGCCAAGCACCACACTGCCGAGTGGCCGCGTGATGAAGCCCACGGCGAAAGTCGCCACCGAGAGCAACAGTGAGGTGGTGGAATCCGTCGACGGGAAATACAGCTTGCCGATGATCACGGCAAAAAAGCCGTACACGGTGAAGTCGAAGAATTCGAGCCAGTTGCCGATCACGGCCGCGGCGATAGCGCCACGGTTAGCGGGCCGGTTTGCATCGACTGCATGGGTCATGCTGCTCATCATGCGCCTTCCTGATAGTCAGTTGCGTGCGCAACCACCGGCCCAGTTGCCGCCTCACTGCCCCAGATAGCGCTCGACGAGCCGCGTCCAGTACGCCGCGCCGACGGTCAGATTGCGGTCGTTGAAATCGTAGTGCGGGTTGTGCACCATGCAGCCGTCCTCGCCCACGCCGTTGCCAATGCGCAGAAACGTGCCCGGCCGCTTTTGCAGCATGAACGCGAAGTCTTCGCTGCCCATCAGGATGTCGGTTTGCGCGACCACCTTGTCGTCGCCCACCAGCTCGCGGGCGACCTCGATCGCGAACTCCGTTTCCGCATTCGAGTTGACCACCACCGGGTAGCCCTCGATGTACTCGACGAGTGCCTTGGCGCCATAACTCTGCGCCTGGCTCTCAGCCAGCTCGATGACGCGTTTTTTGAGCAACGCGCGGATCTCCGGGCTAAACGACCGTATGCTCAATTCGAGTTTGGCCGTGCTGGAAATCACGTTGTTGGCGGTGCCTGCGTGCATCGAGCCGACCGTCACGACCGCCGGTTGCGACGGATCGACATTGCGCGCCACGATGGTCTGCAAGGCCATCACGATGCTCGCCGCCACCACGACCGGATCGATCGTCAGTTGCGGGCGTGCCGCATGGCCGCCGACGCCTTCGATAGTGATGATCGCCTTGTCGCCCGCCGACATGAACGGCCCCTTGCGGAACAGGAGCACGCCAGGCTCCGCACCCGGATGGTTGTGCACGCCGAACACGGCGTCGCAGGGAAAACGCTCGAACAGGCCGTCTTCGATCATCTTCTTCGCGCCGCTGTCGATCCCGCTTTCTTCAGCCGGCTGAAAATACAGATGCACGGTCCCCGAGAACCGGCGTGTCTTCGCCAGATGCTCCGCCGCACCGAGCAGCATGGTGGTGTGACCGTCGTGGCCGCAGGCGTGCATCTTGCCGTGGGTGCCGCTGGCATACGGCAGGCCGGTCTGTTCGATGATCGGCAGCGCGTCCATGTCCGCGCGAATCCCGATGCTGCGCGTGCCGTCGCCCACCTTGAGCGTGCCCACCGCGCCGGTGTGCCCCACTCCGCGCGTTACCTGCCAGCCCCATTGCTCGAGCTTGTCGGCCACGAGCGCCGCAGTCGCGACCTCTTCGTAGGCCAGCTCCGGGTGATGGTGGATGTGGTGGCGGATTTCGCGCAGGTGCTCGGCGGCGGGCGCCAGATGCTCGACCTCGGTGAAATGGCCGGCGGGATGGGATGCTTCGCTCATCGTGGACTCCGAATGGGTGACGCCGCGGCCAACGCCGCGAACAGGAGGACAGTATATCTAGGCCATCGCACCCTGCAGCACGCAGCACGCAAACCGTCGCTATAGCGGCGAAGTCAAAGCCCGAAGGCAACCGCCCCGCGCACCACCTCGACGAAGGCGCGGCCAGCGTCGTCGAGTGCGCCGGAATTGTCGATTGTGGTGAGTTGAACCCCAGCGGGCAACGAGAACGGTGCGCGCCGTGCGAGACGAGCCGCTACCTGCTCGGCGCTCTCGCGGGCGCGCGCGCCGAGCCGCGCTTCGAGCACATGCGGCGCGGCGTCGATATGGACCACGTCGACTGCCGGATAGCGTTTGAGCGTCTGCTCCAGATGCTGGCGCGAGCCGTTGATCACCACCGTACAGCCGCGCTCGAGCCACGCGTCGAGTTCGATGCCGATGCCATAACGCAGCCCGTGACTCGACCACTCGAGCGCAAAGAGACCGAGCGTGGAGCGCGCCTCGAACTCCTCGACGCTCAGTTCGACATGCGCTTCGCCATTGCCGCTCGGCCGCGTAATGTAGCGATGCGCAAACAGGATGGGCTCAGCCTGGAGCCGGTTGCGCGCGAAATCCAGCAGCGAATCTTTGCCCGCGCCGGACGGGCCCATCACATAGATCAAACGGCCATTCATTGTTGCACCACTCCCCCAGTCTGAAACGGCAGCCGCTGCCACAGCACAAAGGGCTCGCCCGGCGCCGGTTCGACAAACAGCGCCGCACTGTCGACCACCAGCGGGCCGAGTCCTGCAATCCTTTCGCGCCACCACGCGACCAGCGCGGCGCGCTCATCCGCGGCCTCGAGCGAGCTCGATAGGGTCATGTGAAAACGGAATTCGTCGAAGACGTACGGATAGCCCCATTCGATCAGCAAGGTTCGCTGACGCCCGGTGAGCGGCGCTGCCAATCGGCGCGCCAGATCGACGGCGGACGGCTCGGCCCGCAGCCCGCCGAGCGTGCGCAGTGCGCTGGATGCAAGCTCGCGCATGGCAGCTTCGCCGTTAGGCGTGGCGGGCCGCAGCGCGACGAAATCGTCGAGCGTCGCGGCTTCCACGGGTAAATTAAAGGGCGCTTGCTGCTGCGCCCAGCCACGCGCGTCATCCAGCACGGCGAGAGGCGTCACGCCGTCAGCGAGTCGAAAGGGAGCGACTAACGTGCCGTGCCAGCCATAACGGCGCGGCGCTTTCGTGAGTTCACTCACTGCGCGTATCAGCGTTGGCGGTTGCGGCGGTGTGTACGGGACGCCGCTCTCCACGTCGCCGCCGAGCCATTCGGAGCCCGCTTGCCACCAGGCGGAATCGCGCGACGGCGCGTAATACACCGCGAAACGCGCCTCGGCAGACCACTCGAGCGCTTCGCTCACTACTCGGGTCGCGCTGCTCATACGTCGTTCTCCACCATCAGTTGCACGCGATCCGCGGCGAAGTGCGTGATGCCGTATTTAACCGGCACGCTTTCCAGATCGACGTCGACGTTTTCGACCCACAACACCGGTTGCTGCCGGTTGATATTCAGGCGACGCGCCACTTCGGGCTCGGGCAGCACGCTGCCGATACGGCTCCACTTGCGCAGATAGTCGGACACGCCTAGCTCGGCCATCGCCTTGGTGATGCCGCCGGTGCGCTCCAGCACGTCGGGCAAGTCCGGAAAACGCGCGGCCGGATACCAGCTACGCGCAAAGGTCAGCGGCACGCCGTCCGATTCGTGCATTGTCTCGATCCGATAGACCGGCGCGCCGGCACGCAGGCCCAGCGCCTTGGCGACATTCGGTTCAGCCTTTACCCGCGCCGACGACAACATCGCACCGGCCGTAGCATGATGCTGCTGGCGCAGATTCTCGGTAAAGCGCGTGCGGCGGCCGATCGTATAGTCGATTGCGCCGGGTTGCACGAACGTGCCACGTCCCTGCTCCACACTCACAAGGCCAAGCGCGGCCAGCCCCAGCATGGCGCGACGTACGGTATGGCGGTTGACGTCGAAGCGCTTGGCCAGTTCACCTTCGCTCGGCAGGCGTCCTTCTGCGCCGAAGCCGCTCGCCGCGATCTCAGCGGCGAGGATCTGCTCGATTTGCCGCCACACGGCAACGCCCGCGCCCCGTTCAAGCTGTGTGCCTGGCGTAGCGGTGTCGTTCGATGTCATGGTGCTGTCATTCCCTTCAGTTCAAATATTCGTTGTGACGTGCATTGTAGTGCGCAAGCCGTGATGGAAATATGAAAACACGAGCGCGCTGCAGACACAACCACTTTACCCCTAAACGTCTAGACGTTTAGATGAATAGATGGTCAAATGACGACTCGCTGGATCAACAGGAACCTCGATGAGTGCCTCTCCCGCCACGCCCTCCTCCGCCATGCGGCGCGCATGGATGGCCGTCCTGGCGCACACGCCGCGCGCCGACCTCGAAGCCGCACTGAGCCACGCGCTGGAAGGTGTCAGCCCGCCTGAATTCGACTGGCTGCGGCCGCCCGAAACCGGGCTCGCTATGGTGCGCGGCCGCATCGGCGGCAGCGGCGACGCCTTCAATCTCGGCGAAGCCACCGTTACCCGCGCCACGCTGCGCTTGCGCAGCGCCGCCGAACACGCGCCGGTCGGCGTCGCCTGCCATCTGGGCCGCGATCGCCGCCGCGCCGAACTGGCCGCGCTCGCCGACGCGCTGCTGCAATTGCCGGAGCAGCATGCGCATCTGCATGGTCAACTGATCGAGCCGCTCGCCGCCCAGCTCGCTGCGCAACGCACAGCACGCCGCGACGAAGCCGCTTCGACGCGCGTCGAATTCTTTACGATGGTGCGGGGCGACTGATGGACAACCTGACGAAAAACGCGATGAACCCCTCACAGATTGCCCTTTCCACGCTCGCACCGGGCTTCACCGATCCGGTCCACGACACTCAGGCGGTATTCCGCACGCTGCTCGATACGTTATCGCGGCCAGGCACAGTCGGCGTGGTGGAGCACGTCCTGCCGGCGTCGCAAGCAACGGGCACGCATCGCTGGCATGCTGATCTGGCTGCATTAGCGGCACTCCTTACGTTGTGCGATTACTCGACGCCGGTGTGGCTCGCGCAGCCGGATGCGGCATTGGCCTCGGCACTGCGCTTTCATACTGGCGCGCCGCTCGTCGACGACGTGCATGACGCCGCGTTCGCCTATATCCATGACGCCGCGTTGTTGCCGGAGTTCGAGCACTTTTCGCTCGGCGCGGCGGAAACGCCGGAGCACTCGGTGACCTTGCTGATCCGCGTCGATGCATTGAGCGGTGGACCTCAGATCGTATTGAGCGGCCCTGGTATCGAGCGCACCACCACTATCTCGCCGGTCGGTCTGCCTGAACATTTCTGGCGCGAGCGCGCCAGCCTCGCGCCGCTGTTTCCGTGCGGCATCGATTGCTATCTCGTCTGCGGCAGCACGCTGATCGGCTTGCCGCGCACAACTCAAGCAAAGGTGAACTGATGTACGTAGCCGTCAAAGGTGGAGAACGCGCGATCGAAGCATCGTGGCGTCTGCTCGACAAGTCGCGCCGCGGCGATACGCGGCTCGCCGAGTTGAGCGTGGGGCAGATCCGCGAGCAGTTGCGCCTCTCGGTGGCCCGCGTGATGACCGAAGGTTCGGTGTACGACGAAGATCTCGCGGCGCTTGCGATCAAGCAAGCCGCCGGCGACCTGGTGGAAGCGATCTTCCTGCTGCGCGCCTATCGCACGACGTTGCCGCGTTTCGGTTACACGCAGCCGCTCGATAGCGAAACCATGGTGGTCGAGCGCCGCATCTCGGCGACGTTCAAGGACCTGCCGGGTGGGCAGTTGCTTGGTGCGACTTACGATTACACGCAGCGTCTGCTCGATTTCAAGCTGATGGCTGACGCGCAGGCCAACGGCGACGATTCGACGAACGGCCAAGCCGCACAACAACAACGTGCTGCGCTTCAAGAAACGCCTGAGGCCATGCCGCGTGTGGTGACGCTGCTCAACAAGGAAGGTCTGATCGAACAGGAAACGCCGCTGTCCGGCGCGCCCGAACCCGGCGACCTGACACGCGAGCCACTCTCGTTTCCCGCGAGCCGTGCGACGCGTTTGCAGAATCTGGCCCGTGGCGACGAAGGTTTCCTGCTCGCAATGGGCTATGCGACGCAGCGCGGTTACGCGAATTCGCATCCGTTCGCGGGCGAGATCCGTTTCGGTTCGGTGACGGTCGAGATGGAGCTCGACGAACTCGGCGAGGCGGTGGAAATCGGTGAGATCGACATTACCGAATGCCAGATGATCAACCAGTTCGCCGGCAGCACCGAAGTGCCGCCCACCTTCACACAAGGCTACGGCCTCGCCTTCGGCCATTCGGAACGCAAGGCGATGGCGATGGCCCTGGTGGACCGCGCGCTGCGTGCCGAAGAACTCGGCGAAACGCTGGCATCGCCGACCCAGGACATCGAATTCATGCTATCGCATAGCGATAACGTCGAAGCGTCTGGTTTCGTCCAGCATCTGAAGCTGCCCCACTACGTCGACTTCCAGGCCGAACTCGAACTCGTGCGGCGCTTGCGTGCGCAACATGCCGCGCAAGTGGAACAAACCTCGCAACCGGACACTGGCCACGATCAAGAGGAGCAAGCGGCATGAACGCGCCCGAAACTCAACTGGCCAGCGCGCCGTACGACAGCGCGGCTGAAGGCTACAACTTCGCCTATCTCGACGAACAGACCAAGCGGATGATCCGCCGCTCGCTGCTGAAAGCGGTCGCGGTGCCGGGTTATCAGGTGCCGTTCGCCTCGCGAGAAATGCCGTTGCCGTTCGGCTGGGGCACAGGCGGTATTCAGGTGACCGCAGCAATCATTGGCCGCAGTGACACGCTGAAGGTGATCGACCAGGGTTCGGACGAAACCACCAACGCGGTCAATATCCGCCGCTTCTTTGCACGCACCACTGGTGTGGCGACGACGCGCCGCACCTCGGAAGCGACGATCGTGCAGACCCGTCACCGGATTCCCGAAACGCCGCTCACCGACAAGCAGATTCTCGTCTATCAGGTGCCGATGCCCGAGCCGTTGTTCCGGCTCGAACCGCGCGTCGCCGAATGCAAGAAGCTGCACGCGTTAGCCGATTACGGTCTGATCAGCGTGAAGCTGTACGAAGACATCGTGCATCACGGCAGCATTGCCACGACGTACGACTATCCGGTGATCGTCAACGAGCGTTATCTAAGCTCGCCTTCGCCGATCCCGAAGTTCGATAACCCGAAGATGCACATGAACCCCGCGCTGCAGTTGTTCGGCGCCGGGCGCGAGCGGCGCATCCATGCGATTCCGCCGTACACGAAGGTGCGCAGCCTCGACTTCGACGACCATCCGTTTGAAATCCAGCGCTGGGAACACGCCTGCGCGCTGTGCGGATCGAAGGAGAGCTTCCTTGACGAAATGATCGTCGACGATGCAGGCAAGCGCATGTTCGTCTGCTCGGATAGCGACTACTGCCACGACCGGCGCGAACAGCAGGCAGACCAGACCGGTGCCATCGCTGAAGGAGAATCCGCATGACCGCGCGCATGACCCCGCTTCTGAGCGCCCGCGCCATCACGAAGCAATTCGGAGGCCGAAACGGCTGCAGAAACGTAACCTTCGACCTCTATCCGGGCGAGGTGCTGTGCATCGTCGGTGAATCGGGTTCGGGCAAAACGACGTTGCTAAACACGCTCGCGCTGCGTACCGAAGCCGATAGCGGCACACTGCACTACCACGCCACGCACGGCGACATGCTCGATTTGCGGGCATTGTCCGAGCCGCGCCGCCGCTTGCTGATGCGCACCGAATGGGGCTTCGTCCAGCAGAATCCGCGCGACGGCCTGCGCAGCGGCGTCTCTGCCGGCGCCAATATCGGCGAGCCGCTGATGGCCGTCGGCGCACGTCACTATGGCCAGATTCGCCATACGGCGACGCAATGGATGGAGCGGGTCGAACTGGATGCCACGCGTATCGATGAATATCCTGCCGCATTTTCCGGCGGTATGCAGCAGCGTTTGCAGATCGCGCGCAATCTCGTCACCGGACCGCGACTCGTATTCATGGATGAGCCGACAGCCGGCCTCGACGTGTCCGTGCAGGCCCGTCTGCTCGACCTGTTGCGCACGCTGACCAGCACGCTGCACTTGTCAGTGCTGATCGTGACGCATGATATTGGCGTGGCACGCCTGCTCGCGCATCGCCTGATGGTCATGCAAGGCGGCGAGGTTGTCGAAGCGGGATTGACCGATCAGGTGCTCGACGATCCGCAGCACCCCTACACGCAAACGTTGGTTTCTTCTGTCCTGCCGGTTTGAGGTCCACGATGTCATCCATCGAATCACACGCGTCAGAACGCGCTTTCATTGATAACGCAGCGCTGATGCTGCGCGCCGTCAACATCGGCAAGACCTTTACGCTGCACGCCCAGGGCGGCGTGCAAATCGACGCGCTCTCGGGCGTCTCGCTGGACGTCGAACAGGGCGAATGCGTCGTGCTGGTCGGGCCGTCAGGCGCGGGCAAGAGCACGCTGTTGCGCTGCCTGTACGGCAACTATCTGGCGAGTTCGGGTTCCATTGCGATCCGCTCGGATGCGCACGACGCGCAGCACGTCGCCATTACAGGCGCCGAGCCGCACGATGTGCTGCGCCTGCGGCGCAATGTGGTCGGCTACGTGAGTCAGTTTCTGCGCGTGATTCCGCGTGTGACTGCGCTCACGCTGGTCGCGGAGCCGCTGGTCTCGCGCGGTGTGGCCGAAGACGAAGCGCGCGAGCGCGCCGCCGCACTGTTGGCACGCCTGAATGTGCCCGAGCGGTTGTGGTCGCTTGCGCCTGCAACGTTTTCCGGCGGCGAACAGCAGCGCGTGAACATCGCGCGCGGCCTGATCGCCGGGCACCCGCTGCTTCTGCTCGACGAGCCCACCGCTTCGCTCGACGCGGAAAATCGTGACGTGGTCGCCGATCTGATCGTCGAAGCACGCGAGCGCGGTGCGGCGATTGTCGGTATCTTCCACGATGAAGATACGCGCACGAAAGTGGCCACACGCCGCCTTGAACTCCAGCCGCCGCTGCGTCGTCAAGCGGCGCTACACTGACGTATAGACTGAATACGGAGCATGTCGATGTTGATCAGGAACGCTCGCGTCGTGACGCGAGACGAAGTATTTACCGGCGTGGTGCGCATCGAAGACGGCAAGATCCACGACGTCGAACGCGGCACGACCTCCGCACGCGAAGCCGAAGACTGGGATGGCGACTACCTGCTGCCGGGTCTGATCGAGCTGCATACGGATAACCTCGAGAAGCATCTGGCGCCGCGTCCCGGCGTGGTGTGGAATACGGATGCCGCCTTCGTGATCCACGACGCGCAGGTTGCAGCGGCCGGCATCACCACCGTGTTCGACGCGCTTGCCATCGGCTCGCGCTCGAATGTCGGGCTGCGTGGCCGCGACCTGCAGACGCAATGTGCAGAGGCCCTCACCCGCTTCTCCGAGCGCCGCTTGCTGCGCGCCGAGCATTTTCTGCATCTGCGCTGCGAGATCGCCACCGCCGACGTGGTCGAAGTGTTCGACTCGCTCTGCAAGCATCCGCTGCTACGGCTTGCCTCGGTGATGGATCACACGCCGGGCCAGCGCCAATGGCACGACCGTGAACAATGGCGCCGCTTCCAGGAACGCAACGGCAAGCTGAGCGACGAGCATGTGACGACGGCGCTGGCCGAACTGACCGTTGAACAGGAACGTTATGCCGACCTCCACCGGCGTGAAATCGTCGCGCGCTGCAAGGCGCTCGGTTTGCCGGTGGCGAGCCACGACGACACGCTCATCGAGCACGTCGAACAGGCCGCCGCGGAGGGCATCGTGCTGGCGGAATTTCCGACTACCCGCATTGCCGCCGAAGCTGCCCGTGAGCATCGTATCTCCACGATCATGGGCGCACCGAATATCGTGCGAGGCGGTTCGCATTCGGGCAACGTGTCCGCGCTCGAACTCGCCAAGGCGGATCTGCTGGACATTCTGTCATCGGATTACGTGCCCTCGAGCCTGCTGACCGCCGTGTTCGAACTGGTGGAGAAGGCGGGCTGGACGCTGCCGCGCGCCATGGCGACCGTGTCGGCCGAACCGGCACGCACCGCCGGGCTGCATGATCGCGGCGCGATCGCGCCGGGTCTGCGGGCCGACTTCGTGCGGGTGACGATGCTCGACACGCTGCCGGTGCCGCGCGCCACCTATCGCGAAGGAGCGCGGATCGTTTAAGCGCAGTCCGGGGGCCCGAACTGCAAACTTGCGCATTTGCGTCACGTATTTGCGTCTTCCACCTCTCCTCGTCTTTGCACTCACCAAGGCCATGCGCGGTTTCGTCACCGCATTGGCCGAGGCGAGCGTGCCCTCGCAGGCAACCCGAGCGCAGATTAACCGCCCCTGCGCATCAAGCCACTCACCGGTCAAATGTTGTTGATTTAATTGCGAAATCCATGGAATTGGCGTCTGCAACGGACGCGCTTCATGCAACACGCATGACGATGCCGCTAGCCCCATCAACCCGCTAGGCAGCATGCTCAGCCGCCCAAAACAATCGCATACGAAGAGAATCCAACCGCGCGCCGCATGCAAACTCAGAACGTCTTGCCAAGACGCCATCCGGTGTTTTACTGAGTACGTAAACTTTTTGACCTGATAAGCTTTGCCCGCGCTGCAGGCCGCCCGGGTCCGCAGCCGTTCAACCCTGCCCGGTTGTGAGTCGCGCCGGGCACTATCTCGCAGCGGCACAACCGCAGGCGGGAGTAATACGAACCACTCCGAGGAGTAAAACAGTGAAAAAACTGCTAGCGGCTTTGACGGTTGCTCTGCTTGCCACCGTCTCGATTGGCGCACATGCGAAAGACTGGACCACCATCCGTTTCGGCGTTGACGCCAGCTATCCCCCGTTCGAATCGAAGGGTTCGGACGGCAAGCTCGTCGGTTTCGATATCGACCTCGGCAATGAAATCTGCAAGCGTCTGAATGCGAAGTGCGTCTGGGTCGAAAACGACTTCGACGGCATGATCCCGGCACTGAAGGCCAAGAAGTTCGACGGCGTGCTGTCGTCAATGTCGATGACGCCGCAACGTGCGGAACAGATCGCCTTCTCGGCGAAGCTGTTCAACACGCCGACGCGCCTCGTGACCAAGAAGGGCTCGGGTCTCCAGCCGACTCCGGAATCGCTGGCAGGCAAGTCGGTGGGCGTCGAACAGGGCACGATCCAGGAAACGTACGCGAAGACCTACTGGGAGCCGAAGGGCGCCAAGGTTGTGTCGTACCAGAACCAGGACCAGGTCTACACCGACCTGCTGTCGGGTCGTCTGGATGCATCGCTGCAAGATGCCGTGGAAGCTGAAATTGGCTTCCTGAAGACCCCGCGCGGCGCAGGCTACGAGTTTGCCGGCAAGGACATCGTCGACGAGAAGATTCTCGGCAACGGTGCAGGCATCGGCATGCGCAAGGAAGACACCGATCTGAAGACCAAGGTCGACAAGGCAATCGCCGACATGATCAAGGACGGTACGTACAAGAAGCTCGAGAAGAAGTACTTCGACTTCGACGTGTACGGCAGCTAAAACGCAGTTGGTGCGGCTTGCCGCGCCAACTCGAGTTGCGCAGACGGGCTCCGCAATATGCGGAGCCCGTTTCGTTTGATGCTGCGCATCGTTTCACATCCACCCCGCATATCGGCTAAGATCAAGCGATTGCGCTGCGCCGCGCGAGCCGCACTCGCGGTGCGGCAAGCCTCCGCAAAAAACGATTTTCCAAACTGAAATCAACGACATAGCGCGACTCCTCGCGAGGCCGCCGCGCTTCAGACATCATGCAAACCCAAACCCATCCGCTGATTTCCCCGACACTCGGCACCGCACGCAACCTGACGAGTTTTCACTATGGTCCCGGCGGCGGGCAAAAAATCTACATCCAGTCTTCGCTGCATGCCGACGAGCTGCCTGGCATGCTAGTGTCCTGGGCACTGCGCAACAAACTGGCCACGCTCGAAGCCGCGGGCAAGATCAAAGGTGAGGTCGTCATCGTGCCGGTGGCGAACCCGATCGGTCTGAACCAGCATTTTCTCGGCCACCACGCGGGCCGCTTCGAAACCGGTACCGCGCAAAATTTCAACCGCAACTTCCACGATCTGTCCGCCCTCGTGCAGCCGGTGATCGAAGCGCGCCTGACCGACAACATCGACCAGAACCGCAAAGCGATCCGCACAGCCATGCGCGAAGCGCTCGATGCGATCAAACCGGAAACGGAACTGGAATCGCAACGCCTCGCGCTGCAGAAGCTCTCGTGCGACGCCGATGTCGTGCTTGACCTGCACTGCGACTGGGAAGCGGCGATGCACCTCTACACGAATCCGGATCTGTGGCCGGAGGTCGAGCCGCTCGCCCGCTATCTGGAAGCCAAAGCCTCGCTGCTGGCGCTGAATTCCGTCGGCAACCCGTTCGACGAAATCCATAGTTTCTGCTGGTCCGATCTGCGCGGCCGTTATGGCGAGCGTTTCCCAATCCCGAACGGCTCGGTCTCGGTGACGATCGAACTGCGCGGCCAGCGCAACGTCTCCTACGAATTCGCCGAGCACGACGCGCAAGGCATCATCGAGTATTTGACGCATCGTGGTGTGCTCGAAGGCACTGCGGCGCCGATGCCCGCGCTCGAGTTCGCCGCGACCCCGCTCGCCGGCGCGGAACCGGTCGTTGCGCCGATGAGCGGTGTGCTGGTGTACCGCACGGAAGTCGGCACCTGGGTCGACGCCGGTCATGAGATCGCCGATATCGTCGACCCGCTGACCGGTCGCGTGGTGACGCTCAAGAGCACCGTCGCCGGCGTGCTGTATGCGCGGCACCTGACGCGCTTTGCGACCACTGGGCTCGAATTCGCCCGCATCGCCGGCGCGAAGGCATTCCGCTCGGGCTCGCTGTTGTCCAACTGATTGATTCGGTGACGGTGGCGGCAGAAATGCCGCTGCCAGCTTGGCTATCCATTAGCGGATGGCGCAGAATAAATTAGTTATGCTTGTCATTATCGATCGCATCACGCAGACATGCGTTAATCATTTTATTGGCTATCGATTTGAATAATGAGCGCCTCACACTGCGATCCCCTCGATTTTCAATAATAAAATCGCACATCACAGTTTTATATACACCATTATCCGCAACAATCCTCGCCCGCACGCCAGCATAGGCGTTAGCCGCGCGCATGACTTTCCTCATGTCAATCATTCGAATGTCGCATTCGTGCGACAGAATCCGCAAATAATCTACCTGTCACATTCCTTACCTGTCGCTCCCTTAAATTGGCGGCCATCGCGTGACCGGCCTTAAGAGCCTGGCTCGTGATCGCCTCTTTTAATTCGGAGAATCTCTTGAAAAAGACAGTTTTTGCCACCGCTATCCTCGCCGCATTTGCTGGTACCGCACACGCGCAAAGCAGCGTCACGTTGTACGGGTTGATCGACGCAGGTATCACGTATGTGAACCACGCTAATGCTCAAGCTAAGGACCTCGTCCAGTACGGCGACGGCGTCGCCCAAGGCAGCCGTTGGGGCCTGCGCGGTTCGGAAGACCTCGGTGGCGGTCTGAAGGCCATCTTCACGTTGGAAAACGGTTTTAACTCGGGCACCGGCGCCTTGGGTCAAGGTGGTGCGCTGTTCGGCCGCCAGGCCTACGTCGGCCTGACGCAGGACGGCGTCGGCTCCCTGACGCTCGGCCGTCAGTACTCGTTCTCGACCGACTATCTGGGCGGCTCGTATGCCAACGGCGGCCAGACCGTCGCAGGCAACTACGGCTACCACATCAACGATGTCGACCAGCTCACGTCGAGCCGTATCAACAACTCGATCAAGTTCAACAGCGCGAACTTCTACGGTCTGACGTTCGGCGCAATGTACGGCTTCTCGAACCAGGCTGGCGCGTTTGCCGGCGCACCGGGCACGAGCGGCTCGTCGTCGGCGTACAGCTTCGGCTTGAACTACGTGAACGGCCCGTTCGGTATCGGCGCAGCGTACACGGACATCCGCTTCCCGGGCTCGGCAGCACCGGCGTTCTCGACGTCGCTGGCGAATGCGTCGGCTCTGACGGGCACGAGCGTAGCGAAGGACCTGGCTACGGCTGGCGTCGGCGCCAAGTACTCGATCGGACCGGCGACTCTGTGGGCGTTGTGGACGCACACGGACATCGAGCAGCTCACGGGCCACATGACGACGTTCAATGCGTATGAAGCTGGCGCCAAGTACGCCATCACCCCGGCACTGTCGGGCGCGCTGGGCTACACGTACATGCAGGCGAAGGACCAGACCAACGGTCACTGGAACCAGGTTGACGCCAGCGTCGAATATGCACTGAGCAAGCGCACGGACGTGTACCTGCTCGGCGTGTATCAGGCAGCCAAGGGCAAGACTGCGAGCGGCGCAGCACTGCAATCGCAGATCGGCGTGAGCACGAGCAGCTACCTGCCGGTGGCTGGTGCAGACACGCAGCTGGCTGTTCGCGCCGGCATCCGCGTCAAGTTCTAAGCGGAATCCGCGTCTCCGGGCGGCGGCACGCTTCCCGGGACGTGACGTGTGAACTGGAAAACGCCCGAGCGGGGCGCCTGTCATGGGCACTTCGTTCGGGCGTTTCTTCATTTGAAAAGCCCTCTGCGTCACCCCGCCCCTTCCTGCTCCCGTGCCGCTTCTGGTACCCTGCGCCCTTTGCTACCGCTTGCATTCGACCCGATGGAAACCCCTTTCAACGACCGTGGCGTCTCGGTCACGCGCAATGCACTTTCCGCCGCCGGCCAGGTGTTCCCGCTCCGCGACATCCTGAACGTGCGCGTCGTCACCGTGCAGAAGAACAAGGTGCTGCCCGTTGGCATCTCGGTGATCGGGCTGATCGGCGCTATCGTCGGCGGCGTGTTCCGCTCGCCCGTGGGCATCGTGTGCGGCGTCATGCTGGCGGTGGTAGGCTGGCTCACATGGATTACTCAGGACGTCACGCACCGCCTGATCGTCGAAACCAGCAGCGGTGAGCGCGAAGCGCTGTTGAGCATCGATCTCGAGTTTGTCGAACGGGTGGCGCAAACCGTCCGCCAAGCCCTCGCAGCCGCTCCGGCCCCCGCTCCAAAAGCCTGATCCAGCTCACTTGCGGGCAAAGGGGGACGCCGTTCACCGCTTCGGCGTTAACACAAAATTAACCTGAACGCCGCGAGCTTTTGCACTCGCTTGAGACTCACGCGGATACAGTGGACTCGTCTCCACAACACGCCGCCAAACTCCGTCGCGGCGCACCACGATGTTACAGTCCACCGCCACGCCTGCCACGGTCGTCCCCCGAGGTTTGCGCTCGCTTGCGCCCTCCACACCCGTCCGCGTCCCCCTCGTCACACTCGATGTCACGGTGCCCGGCACCTCCTCAGCCACCGGCAGGCGAGCGTTGCATGCAGCGCTAGGCAAGAATCTACGGCTTTATGTGGTGACCATCGACAAGCGCAACGAGCGCATCACCTTTCGCGTCGAAGTCATCTCCCGCACCCTCGATGAAGTGATCGGCGCGCTGGCCGGCGCACTCGATCGGGCCATCCTCGGCCGTGCAGTGGAAAGCGTGATCCGCCGCCCACTGGATCTCTCCTGCGATCTTTGATCGAAATCAAGCCTTTACACATTTTTGCAATTCGGTATAGCGAGGCAGGTAGAGTCTGCGGTCCTGTTATCCCGCGTTCCCTTCCGTAGGCCTCGCAAGCGCCTCAATTCCACTGCCTACCAGGCAAACGGCCGTCGCGACTGTCGCCACCGCGGCACGCTTTACAGTTCACGATGCACCGCCTCCGTCAGGGACACGCTCTTTTGCAAAGTGTGGCCCCATGTACCTGCTGTCCCGAAATTCCCTGCGTTCCCTGCATGGCCGTCTGACCGCCCTCACCATCGCTGCTTTCGTCGGCGCGGCGTCGCTGAGCGGCTGCGGCGTCACCTTTCCCGTTCCCACACCTCCCGCCCCCGCCGCCACGCTGATCAATGGCGGCAATGACGGCGTGCTGATTCCGCTGCATGTCGAACGCGCCGATGAAGGCCACGCGCGGCTCGGCTTGCCCGTCCAGCTCGACGGCAAGGCTGTGTATATGGCGTTCGACACCGGTACCCAAGGCGTGCGCGTGCTGTCGTCGGTGTTGCCCGGCGTGAACTATCCCGTCACCGGCCCGGCGACTTCCCTGACCTTTGCGAACGGCGCCGTGGTTTCGGGGCCGTGGGCCAAGCTGCCCTTTAGCGTGATCGGCACCAAGCCGGTGGACGTCACCGTGCAAACCGTCAACGACGTCCGCTGCCAGCGCAACCAGAGAAAATGTCTCGCTATGGACGGCTACACCGGCGAGTTCGGCTTTGCGTTCTCCGGCATCGTCGGGGCAGGCGCCGCGCAGCCGAACGACGACTGCTGCACGCAGCCGCTGCGTGCCCTGCCGGGCAATATCGGCCAGCGCTATCTGGTCCACGCCAATTTCGGCAAGCCGTTTGTAATTCTGAGCCCGTCCACGGGCCTCACGCATGAGTTCACGCTGGTGCCGATGACAGCGTCGCAAAGCGGCGCAATGCAATGGCCAGTGGGCTGTGTGCAGGTGGGCGACAAGATGCGCTACTGCGCACCGGTGGTGTTCGCCACCGGCAGTACCGAAATGATTCGTGTCGAAACCGACAACGCACCGAACTGGACCGGCGACGGCGATGTCAACGACGTGCTCGCGCAAGGCAACTACGATGTGGCGCTCGGCGTCGGCTCGTGGGCGCACCGCTATGAAAGCGCTCAGGTGACGATTGCCAAGGCGAAACCGGGCGCGAACCGCATCGTGATCGGCCTGACGGCAATGCAGAACCTCGACGTGCTGCTCGATTTCCCGCGCGGCCAGCTTGGGCTGCACGCCGCGAAGAGCTCTGAAACGCTCGCGCCGTAACGACGCGCTCGAACCCACATACGTGAAACGCCGCCGGGCCGCATGTTCCTCCATGCGGCCCGGCGGCGTTTACCGGCGCTTACCGTTTAACCATCCTCACGACATATCGAGCGGCTTCACGTGCCAGATATTGCGCGCGTATTCGCCAATCGTGCGGTCGGACGAGAACTGCCCCATGCCCGCCACGTTCTCGATCGCGCTTTCGGCCCACGCGCGTTGATCGCGGAAGCGCTCATCCACCTCCTTTTGCGCCTCGGCAAAGGCCGCAAAGTCCGCCAGCACCATGTAGTGATCGCCCCAGTCGACCAGCGTATGGAAGATGTCCGCGAAACGCAGCGGATCGTCGGGTGAGAAGAAGCCCGTGCGAATCTGGTCAAGCGCCATGCGTAGTTCGGGGTTTTCTTCGTAGACCTGCCGCGGACGGTAACCGGCCGCACGCAAGCCGTCCACCTCGTCGGCGGTATGGCCGAAGATGAAGATATTCTCCCGCCCGACCGCATCGCAAATCTCGATGTTCGCGCCGTCCATCGTACCGATCGTCAGCGCGCCGTTGAGCGCCAGCTTCATGTTGCCGGTACCGGACGCTTCGGTGCCCGCCATCGAGATCTGCTCGGACAGGTCGGCCGCCGGAATGATCAACTCGGCGACGCTCACGCCGTAGTTCGGCACGAACACCACCTTCAGTCGATCGCCGATCAGCGGATCGTGGTTGACCTTTTCGCTCACGTCGCCAATCAGCTTGATGATGGTCTTCGCCATCCGGTAAGCGGAGGCCGCCTTGCCCGCAAACATCACGACGCGCGGCACCCAGTCGAGTTCCGGATTCGCCCGGATCTGGTTGTAGCGCACGATCACATGCAGCACGTTCAGCAGTTGCCGCTTGTATTCGTGGATCCGCTTCACCTGAAGATCGAACAACGCATTCGGATCGAAAGAGACCTTCGTATGGTGGGCGAGATGGTGCGCAAGGCGTAGCTTGTTCTGCCGCTTGGCTTCGCGAAACGCGTCGACAAATCCGCTGTCATTGCGCAGATCGCGCAGCTTCTCGAGCTCGAACAGATCGCGGCGCCAATGGGTGCCGATCTGCTGGTCGATCAGCGACGACAACGACGGACTCGCCTGCGCCAGCCAGCGGCGCGGCGTGATGCCGTTGGTCACGTTGGTGAAGCGCTCGGGGTAGATACGCGCGAAGTCCGCGAAGATGTCGCGCGTCATCAGTTGCGAATGCAGCTTCGAGACACCGTTGACCTTCTGGCTCGCGACGATCGCCAGATAGGCCATCCGCACGCGCCGCTGGCCGTATTCGTCGACGAGCGAGATACGCCGGATCATTTCCGCGTCGTGACCGGACTGTTCGCTCACGTGCTTGAGGAACTGCGCGTTGATCTCGAAGATGATCTCGAGGTGGCGCGGCAGCAGGCGCGCGAGCGTCTCGACATCCCACGTCTCGAGCGCTTCGGGCATCAGCGTGTGGTTGGTGTACGAGAACATCTGCTCGATCTGGTGCCACGCCTTGTCCCACGTCACGTGATGCACGTCCACGAGCAAGCGCATCAGCTCAGGAATAGCCAGCACCGGATGGGTATCGTTCAGATGCACAGCGACCTTCTCAGCAAAGCGGCCGAAGGTGCTATGCGTGCGCTGATATCGGCGGATCAGATCCTGCATAGTCGCCGAGACGAAGAAATACTCCTGACGCAGCCGCAGTTCGCGACCCGCCGGCGTGGAATCGTCCGGGTACAGCAGGCGCGAGACGTTCTCCGACATCGTCTTCGCGTCCACGGCGCTGCGGTAGTCGCCGCGATTGAAGGCGGATAGATCAAGCTCTTCGCTCGCCCGCGCGGACCACAGGCGCAGCGTATTGGTCGCGCTGGTCGCGTAACCGGGGATGACCGTATCGTAGGCCATCGCGTTGACATGCTCAGTATCGATCCACTCGACGTGCTCCCCGCGCTGCACCGTGCGGCCGCCGAAATGGACCAGATATTGAATCTCGGAACGCGGAAACTCCCACGGGTTGCCGGCGCGCAGCCAGTAATCCGGCGCCTCCACCTGCTCGCCATTGACGATCTGCTGGCGGAACATGCCGTATTCATAGCGAATACCGTAGCCGAAACCCGGAATGCCGAGCGTCGCCATCGAATCGAGAAAGCAGGCGGCGAGGCGCCCCAGACCACCGTTACCCAGCGCGGCATCCGGTTCCATGTCGGTCAGGACTTCCATGTCGACGCCAAGGCTCGCCAGCGCCTCGCGCATCGGCTCATAAATGCCGAGCGCCAGCAACGCGTTCGTGAACGTGCGGCCGATCAGGAATTCCATCGACAGGTAATACACGCGCTTCACATCCTGCTCGTATTGCAGGCGCGTGGTCTTCATCCAGCGGGCGACCAGACGATCGCGTACCGCGAGCGCCGCGGCGTGCAGCCAGTCGTGTGGACGGGCCGTGACGGCGTCCTTACCGACACCGTACATCATGCGATTGGAAATAGAGCGCCGTAGCGCATCGACAGTGCTGTTGAGCTGGTCAAACTCCAGATCCACGGCTGTCATTCAAGCCTCCGGTAAGAGCGACGCGGCACACGCGAACCGCACAGTTGACGGACGGGAGGCGCGTGCCGGTCAGGCGGGTAAATATGCAGAGTAGGACATTTCCGTCTTCCCGTCACCGGGGCACTCGGCTCACGGCGCTGCGCGCAGCCTGCCTCGCGCTCGGCGAATAAACGCCCGCGCCGGACACGCCAAGCACAGATACGGTGCAAGCACGCTTCAAGCGGCGCGCTTGCCTGCACTAGTATGGAGGAAGAAGAAGGCTTATCCGCGACTATGTGCCCAGCGCATCCATACGCCGCGCCCACCCTCTTCATTCTGCTCTGACGGAGATCGAGATGAACGCACAATCCATGCTCGGAATGTTCCACGCCCAGGAACTGCTGCTGGTCTCGCTGATTCGCGCCCTACCGCCGGAGACCCGCCGCCGGATTGCCGACGAATTCCAGCAACAGGTTGAACTTGCCGAAGCGCCGCATTTAAGCGCTGGGCATGAGCGTGAGACGACCGAAGCATTCAAGGCGCATATTCGGAAGTTGTCGATTTTGCTGGCTTCGTTGAGTTGAATGATTTAGCTGGTGAAGCCGTTGACGAGGCGCCGGTGGAGGGGGAGGCTCGCGGCCTCGCCGCGCAATCTGGTTTGCCCTCCGGACCGGGCGCGCCACCGTCGCAGGTGCTCGTGGGCGCGGGCGGGGCTTGACCGTTAGTTGCGTTATTGCGCGGTCGCGCGGAACTGACCGTTAGTTGCGTCTAACGGAAGATAACGCGCATTTCAACGCGACGCGAAGCAGCCCCACGGCCCTGCCCGGCCGCCAGCAGGATTTCACCGGCTCTGCAACAATCCGCCTAACGCAGCATGTCTGGGCGTCGAGCGAGTCGATCGCTCACGCACGGCCTGCATGCAGTCTTTTGGATCCGCTTCATCCTTTTAATCCGCGCGATTGGATCGATCCCGCGAGGCGCTCCCCAGCCGCTTCGTCGACGAACGCGCGCCACCCGACGAGCCAGTCCCTTGTCCGCGAAGACCCCGGTTTCTCCCGATTACACACCGCCCGACGACGGTCCCATGTCCGCCAGCAACCGCCGCGCGCTGGCGGCGATCATGCTGGCCGTCGCGCTCGCCTCACTCGACACCGCAATCGCCAACACCGCCCTGCCGGCCATCGCCGCCGACCTGCACGCCGCGCCCGCCGCGTCGGTCTGGATCATCAACGCGTACCAGCTCGCGATGGTGGCCACCTTGCTGCCGCTCGCGGCGCTCGGTGACATCGTCGGCCATCGGCGCATCTATATCGCGGGGATCGCCGTCTTTACCGTGGCGTCCCTCGCGTGCTCGCTCTCCGGCTCGCTGCCGCTGCTGGCCGCGGCCCGGGTGCTGCAGGGGCTGGGTGCCAGCGCGATCATGAGCGTCAATACCGCGCTGATTCGCTACCTGTTCCCGCCGCATCGGCTTGGACGCGGGTTAGGGCTTAATGCGCTGGTGGTAGGGGTGTCGTTCGCAGTCGGCCCGACGGTGGCTTCGCTGATCCTGTCGCTCGGCACCTGGCCGTGGCTGTTTGCGATCAACGTTCCGCTCGGCGTCATCGCGCTGACGTTCGCCCTGCCCGCGCTGCCTCACACCACGCGCGGCACGCATAATTTCGACCGAGTTGCCGCACTGCTTAACGTGATCACGTTCGCCGCGCTGATCTTCGCGCTCGGCGAAGCGGCGCAGCGCGAGCCGGCCCAGTACGTACTGAGCGCGGCGGCCGTGGCGATCGTGTTCGGGCTGCTGCTGATGCGGCGCGAAGCGGGACACCCGGCGCCAATGCTCCCCGTCGATCTGTTCAAGCTGCCGGTTTTCGCGCTGTCAGCGGTGACTGCGGTCTGCTCATTCGCCGCGCAAGGTCTCGCATTCGTCTCTCTGCCGTTCTACTTCGAAGGTGTGCTGCATCGCAGCCAAGTCGAGACGGGTTTTCTGATGACGCCTTGGCCGGTGGTAGTCGCCTTGGCGGCGCCCATTGCCGGACGCCTGTCGGATCTCTATCCACCTGGCCTGCTGGGCGCCATCGGCCTGGCGGTGCTGTCTGCGGGCATGGCGTCGCTCGCGCTCCTGCCGGCGCATCCGCAGGTGCTGGACATCGGGATCCGGATGGCGGTCTGCGGGGCGGGGTTTGGCTTTTTCCAGTCGCCGAACCTGAAAGCGTTGATGGCCAGCGCGCCACCCGAGCGCAGTGGCGGCGCGAGTGGCATCATTGCCACCGCGCGTCTGCTGGGTCAGACGACGGGTGCGGCGCTGGTGGCATTGAGCTTTGGGATTGCCGGCCGGCATGGACCGACGCTGGCGCTGACCGCCGGCGCGGTGTTCGCGGGTGCCGCGAGTATTGCGAGCGGCTTGAGGTTGTTCGCGCCTTCGCACCGCGCGGCGGTGAGTGCGCCTTCGTCGGCGAAGTGAATTGCGATGATGCGTGGCACGTGCGTTGGTTGGCCTTGGCTGGCCTTGGTTGGCATAAGCAGCCCGCCAAGGCCTTAACACCAGCCGCTCGCCACCCCTCAATGCGCGGCGAAATACCCCTTCACCGCTGCCAGGAAGGTCTCAATGTCCGCGCGCGACACGTCCATATGCGTGACGAAACGCGACGCATACAGCATCTGCGTGAGGATGCCACGCTCCTTCAGCCATGCTTCGAGCGGCGCGCAATGTTGCGCGGGAAACTGCGTGAACACCATGTTGGTGGCGTGCGACAGCACCTTGACCTGATCGATTTGCGCCAGCCCCGTAGCCAGATGCGCGGCATTGGCGTGATCCTCGGCGAGACGTTCGACGTTGTGATCTAGCGCATAAAGGCAGGCCGCCGCCAGCACACCAGCCTGGCGCATGCCGCCGCCCAGCACTTTGCGCCACCGATGCGCGCTCTGCAGCAGATCCTTGCTGCCGACCAGCACCGAGCCTACCGGCGTCCCTAGCCCTTTCGAAAAGCAGATCGATACCGAATCGAACGGCCCGCACAGCGCCGCCAGCGGCTGGCCTGACGCGACCGCGGCATTGTAGACGCGCGCGCCGTCCAGGTGGGTCGCCAGTTTGTGCTCACGTGCGAGCTGAACCGCTTCGGCCACATACCCCGCCAGCAGCACCTTGCCGCCGATCGTATTCTCCAGCGCCAGCAAGCGCGTGCGTGCGAAGTGGTCGTCGATGGGTTTGATGGCGGCGACGATCTTGTCGAGCGGCAGCGAGCCGTCAGCGGCATTCTCGATCGGCTGCGGCTGGATGCTGCCCAGCACCGCGGCACCACCGCCCTCGTACTTGTAGGTGTGCGCCGCCTGGCCGACGATGTATTCGTCGCCGCGGGCGCAATGCGCCATCAGCGCGGCCAGGTTGCTCTGCGTGCCGCTCGGAAAGAACAGGCCCGCTTCCTTGCCCGCGCGCTCGGCCACGGTGGCTTGCAGACGCAACACGGTCGGGTCGTCGCCCCAGACGTCATCGCCTACTTCGGCGGAGGTCATGGCCGCCAGCATGGCCTGACTCGGACGGGTGACGGTATCGCTGCGTAAATCGATCATCTGACATTCCTGTGTGAGAGAGCGCCTCGCGTCGGGGACGATTTCCGATCGTCCCCGGCGTAGGTTGCGGCGCGTGAACCGATGAGTGTATTCAATTACGAAGGCGCTGGAAACCATACGAAAACCCAGCGCCTCTTTCGCACCCGCTCTCGTCACCCTTACCCGCCCGATTTCGGCAGCCACGTCAGCGGATCGACAGGATGTCCGTCCTGGCGCACCTCGAACTGGATGGAGCCCACGCCCCGGCTATCCGCGCCCACCGCGCCGATGACCTGGCCCTGCGTGACGGCGTCGCCTTCCTTGACCAGCAACGTGCTGTTCTGGCCATACGCCGTAATCAGCGTGTCGCTGTGCTTGATGATGATCAACGGGCCGTACGCTTCGATACCGGTTCCCGCGTACACCACACGCCCCGCAGCTGCCGCCTTGACCGGATCGCCGACCCTGCCGCCGATCACGATGCCCTTGCTGCTACCCGACGCGAAAGGTTTGAGCACCGGTCCACGCAGCGGCCACGTCAACTGGCCCTGCTGGGCGACCGCACCTGTACCCGGCGCACCCGGCGCAGGCGGCGCCACGCCGGCCGGCGGCGGCGCTACCCGCAGCACCTGCCCGACCGTTACGCTGGCGTTGGGCTGCAGACCGTTCCAGCGCGCCAGATCCTGTGGATGCTGACCGTAGGCGGCGGCGATACCCGGCAGCGTGTCGCCGGGATTGACGCGGTAGTAACCGGCGGCTACCTGCCCCGTGGGCACGCCGTTGGTCTGATAGTTCCCGGAGGCGCCGCTGTAGGAGGAGCTCTCGCCCCATGGCATCGTCGTGCAACCGCTAAGCGCGGCGGCGACCGACATAGCAATCAGAACCTGCGAAGCTGCACGTTGCGACTTTTCTGTCATCTGATAATCCTCGGCACGTGAGTCAATCAATCTTCGAACGTCTGCGCTCTGGCCGCTGCGACGCGACGAGCGCGCTTCGACACTGCTGCGCGGGCGACCCCTCTCTTACCCCGCCTGCCCGCCGCCACGAGCGGTGGCGTGCAACTCTGGCCGCCGCTGCGGTTGGCGCTATTGTTTCGCGCTCCGAAACAACTTTGCTCGCCATCCTCCAACACTACCCTCGGACTCGACCACGAGAATGCGCGCCGCACCCGTTAATCTTCGTGATGAACGGTTATGCCAATCGAATCGGCGCCCCTGAACGAAGGCCATGGTGCGCTGCACAGGAGCGGCTGCAGAACCCCCGTCGGACCGGCTTGTGCACGGCGGCAGCGCAACCTCACCGTCAAAATCTTCTCGCCCCATTATAGGGTGCACGGCCCACCCGCCAAGCCCTGCAAGGTCCCACCGCGCACGGCCGCGATTCGTGTGACCATTGAATCCCTCCCTGCCTCGCCTATACTGGGTCTTGCTGACGCAACGCACAGCAGGCGAACCGCTCGCCGCCATGTCCTGTTCGTGAGGGAGCTCGGGGATGAACAAAGCCACGTTTCTGGCCGTGCAGTTAAACGTTGAAGATGTCGCGGCATCCCCGGGTTTGGTTGAGCTGCTCAATACCCACCTCGTCTTCGCGGCAGACGTGGCCGAAGCGGCCGACGCCTTGGTCCAGCTAGCCAGCATTGCCCGTCTCTCGAGCGGTGTCGAGGCTAGCGTCGAGCTTCCCGCTCTCGCGCTCGAGCGGCTGCGCGAAGCGCTCGACAACCTGAGCGGCTACGACGAATCGTGGCTGCTCGCCCTCGAGCCCAGCAGCGCGCTGTTTGACGGTATCGCACGCCGGCATCGCACATTGCACTGAGTCGCGGGCTGCGGGCTGGCGGCTTCTGCCGCTGCGCCCCTCCGCTTTCGTTCACCGCACGCACTGCCTTGCGGCCCGGCATGCTCCATCGTCGGCGCCGCCTGGCGGTTTCGGGCGGGTCACTTCGAGGAACTGCCGTGAAAAGTCTCCTGAACCGACGCAGTGCAGTGCTTGCCACTACTGGCCCCTCCCACCTCGTACAGATGGCCCACGATAGCGCCGCAACATCACACGACGCGCACGACGACTCACCCGCCTCCATCGCAGCCGCGGCGATACCTGCCTCCTCTGGGGCTGTCGAGAACGCCCGGCCGGTGACCACCACCTTGCGGCCCGTGCCGGTGGTACCCTCGCCGGCGACCGGCCGCGCCATACAGATAGCCGACACTGCGGAAGTCGAGTGGCTCGCCGAGGAAGAAGCACTAACGCCGTTCCGGGTCTTCCGAAGTTTCGACTACTCGGTGAGCCTGTTGTTCCATGCCCGCGAACTGGCGTATTACGTGGCGTTATACCAGGAGGGCGCGCTCTGGCGGGCCTTGAAAGCCGCAGACCTGGATGCCGCCGAGGCCGCCTTCCACCACTTCGAAGAGCAGGCCACCCGCCTGTCCGAAGGCGAAACGCGCCGCGCCCAGTTGGCGGCACAGAACGAACAACTCGCGCGGATGATCGCGCAATCGGAATCCCAGGCGGAACGCTTGCGCTGCGACCTGCAGCGTAACGCCGCGCAGGAACAGGCGGTGACGGGACGGCAGCATCAGGTGCGCAAGGAAGTGTCGCAACTGGAGGCGCAGCGGGTGGCGGCGCAAGCCCAGTTGAACAAGGCGCATCGGCAGATTCATCAACTCAATCTGACGAGCAACGAAGGGGTGCCGCATTTGCACGGCCGTTGATAGACAAGCTCAACTGAGGCTTCAGGCGGGACGCTTTCTTCAGGACCGTGCGGTACACGTGAAGAGGTAAACGCAAAGACGCCGACCCGCTTGCCTGGTCGGCGTCTTTTTCATTCCCGTTCACGGGCGAGGCTCACGCCGCGGGCGACAAGCCTCGCGCGGCTACCCCCTCGTACAAACTGCCTGGTGCAGAGTACTTACGTCAGGCGACCCCGCTGCGCGTCACTGGCCGACTTGCGACGAGCCAGCGCTCGCCGGACCATACCCGCTCGTGTTGGCCGCGCCGTTCTGCGCATTCACGCGCGCTTGTGCTGCCTGGATGTTGACCGGGTAATCGTATCGGTCGGCAGCGGGGTTGTAACCGGCTTTCTCGAGCTGTACGAGTTCGGCGCGCACCTGGGCGCGCGTCACCGGCTGGTTCGATTGAGCGAAAGCGGCAATAGGCGCCGCAAGAACCGTAGCGACAACCACTGCAGAAATAAGGGATTTCATGACTACCTCCGAAACTGTATTTGGTTCGCTCCCGGCACGCTGTCGCGGAGCGATTAACAACAGTTTAGTTAAGGTATTGACTAGGGAAAACCCTTATTTGAGACGAATACTATTGCGAACGACGCAACGATCTTTTGACCACGCACCAAAGCAAACAGCCCGGCCCACCCCGTGACGGGGCGGGCCGGCTGCGGCTCGGCGGACCGAAGTCCTGCTACGCTCAGGCCCAGTTGGCGTGAAAGCTGCCCGGCTTGTCGATGCGCTCGAAGGTGTGCGCACCGAAGAAGTCGCGCTGTGCCTGCACGAGGTTGGCCGGCAGACGTTCGGAGCGATAGGCGTCAAAATACGCCACCGCCGAGGCAAACGCCGGCACCGCCACACCTGCCTTGATCGCGGCGATCACCACGTCGCGCAGTGCGGACTGGTAGTTCGACGAGATGTCGTTGAAGTACGGATCGAGCAGCAGGTTGGCGATCTGCTTGTCCTTCGTATAAGCGTCCGTAATCTTCTGCAGGAAGCGGGCGCGGATGATACAGCCCGCACGGAAGATCTTCGCAATCGTGCCGAAGTCGAGATCCCATTTGTACTCTTGCGAGGCGGCCCGCAACTGCGCGAAGCCTTGCGCGTACGAGATCACCTTGCTGAAGTAGAGCGCGCGGCGCACCGATTCGATAAACGCGGCGCGATCGCCGTCGAACGCTTTCGTTGCCGGTCCCTTGATGACCTTACTCGCCGCCACCCGCTCGGTCTTAAGCGACGAGAGCACGCGCGCAAACACCGCTTCGGTAATCAGCGGCAGCGGCGCACCGAGGTCGAGCGCATTCTGGCTGGTCCACTTGCCCGTGCCCTTTTGCGCCGCGCGATCGAGGATCACGTCGACCAGATCCTTACCCGTCTCGTCGTCCTTCTTGCTGAAGATCTTCGAGGTGATTTCGATCAGATAGCTGTCGAGCTCGCCCTTGTTCCATTCGGTGTAGACCTCGCCCAGTTCCTTGTTCGACAGGCCGACGACTTCCTTCAATACCGAGTAGCTTTCGGCGATTAGCTGCATGTCGCCGTATTCGATGCCGTTGTGCACCATTTTCACGAAGTGACCCGCGCCGTCCGGGCCCATGTAGGCGACGCACGGCTCGCCGTCCGGCGCCTTGGCGGCGATTTCCGTGAGAATCGGTGCAACCAGGTCGTACGCGTCGCGCTGGCCGCCCGGCATGATGGACGGGCCTTTCAGCGCGCCTTCTTCGCCGCCCGAGACGCCTGTGCCGATGAAATGCAGGCCGTCCTTGGCCAGTTCCTGGTTGCGGCGAATCGTGTCGGTGAAATGCGTATTGCCGCCGTCGATCAGGATGTCACCCTTGTCCAACAGCGGTTTGAGCGAGGCGATGGTGGCGTCGGTGCCCTCCCCGGCCTTGACCATCATCAGAATGCGGCGCGGCTTCTCCAGCGACCCGACGAATTCTTCAAGCGTGAAAGTCGGCACCAGCTTACGGTCAGGAAACTCTGCGATAAGTTCATCGGTTTTCTCGCGGCTGCGGTTGTACACGGACACCGCATGACCACGGCTCTCGATGTTGAGTGCCAGATTGCGGCCCATGACCGCTAGCCCCACTACGCCGATTGCCTGTTTGCCCATTTGAATTCTCCAGATTCCAGATTGTCGTGGCGCCGTGCCGAAATTGCCGTCGGCAGGACGTCGAGGATGAAAGCATAAAAGAAATGCCCGATTGCCGCTCGTTAGCGGGCCCTGCGCGCCCGAACTTCTCTTCGGACCCGATTCGCGCGCTAGCGTTTCGTGAGCACCAGACTGAAATTGTTCGCCGGCATCTCGACCGGTTCTCCGCACACAAACCCTTGCGCCTCGCCGAGCGCCACCACGGCCTCCATATTGCGCACGCCCCACGCGGGATTGCGGCTGCGCAACTGCTGATCGAAAGCCTCGTTGCTCGGTGACGTGTGCGCGCCGTGACGCCGGTACGGCCCATACAGATACAGTACACCGCCGCTGCTGAGCAGGCGGCTCGCGCCGTCGAATAATGCCTGAGTGGCCGTCCACGGCGAGATGTGAATCATGTTGATGCAGATCACCGCTTGCGCTGCGTCGATACCCCACGGCGTGCGCTCGACGTTCAGTTCGAGCGGTGCGCGCACATTCGCGAGGCCGGCGTGGGCCGTCCACGCGGCGGTCGAGGCGCGTGCGTCGGCATCGGGGTCGCTCGGCTGCCAGACCAGCTCAGGCAGCGCCGCCGCAAAATGCGTCACGTGCTGGCCAGTGCCGCTGGCAATTTCAAGGACCACGCCGCTCGCGGGCAAGACGCGTCGCAGAACCGCGAGAATCGGCTCGCGATTGCGTTCGGCGGCGGGGGCATGCTGGCGCATCGAGGGATCGGATGGAGTCATGTTCAATAAAGGCCCGTGCGCAATCTTTCGACCAGTTCGAGGTCGTACTTGACGGCGTCGAAGGTTTCGCCGCTCAGCCGCTTGAGGATCGACCCCGCGCTCGGCAGGCGCGAGCGTTCGACATGGCGCGCCGGATCCCACAGTCTGGAGCGGGCCAGCGCCTTTGAGCAATGGAAATACACCGCGTCGACATCGACCAGCAGCACCGTGCGCGGCAGTTTGCCGTCGACGGCGAAGCTTTCGAGCAGCGCCGCCTCGTTGGAGATGCGGCCGCGGCCGTTGACCCGCAGCGTCTCGCCGACACCCGGCACGACGAACAGCAGCGCGAGGTGCGGTTCGACAATGATGTTACGCAGGCTGTCGATGCGATTGTTGCCCACCCGGTCGGGAATCGCGAGGGTCTTTTCGTCGACGATGCGCACGAAACCGGGCGCATCGCCGCGCGGCGAACAGTCAAGCCCGTCCCGCCCGGCGGTGGCCAGCACGACGAATGGCGCGAGCTCGATAAACGTGCGGTAGTCCTCGTTGACGTACGGAATTTCTTTGCGCAGCGAGCGTTCGTTCGCCTCGCCGTAGATCGTCTCAAGTTCTTCGATGGTCGTCAGCATGGAGCTTCCTGAGGTTTGGCGCGACGCTGGGATACCGGTCGGCGCGGCGAGCGGCTTTCCATTATCGGCGATCTGGGCTCAACGTGGCGAGAGCCCTCAATCCACCGCTAGACGCGCAGCCAGCGCCGTCAGCGTCCCAGCGCAAGGAGCGGCGACCTTCAGCGCCAACAACGGGTCGGCGCGCGTGCGGCCCAGATTGATCGCCGCGATCGGCTTGCCCATCTTTTGCGCCCACACGCAGAAACGGTAGCCCGAATAAACCATCAGCGACGAACCCACCACGAGCATCGCATCCGCCGCCTCGAGCGCGCGGGTGGCGTCATCAACCGTCGCACGCGGCACATTCTCGCCAAAGAACACCACGGAGGGTTTCAGTAGTCCACCGCAATTCGGGCACGCCGGAATGCGAAAGCCGCCCAGATCGTGCCATTCGAGGTGCGCGTCGCCGTCGGCGGCGGGCTCGGCGATCACGTCGAGCAGCGCGGGGTTGTCGGTTTCGAGCGTTTGCTGGATCGTCGCACGGGCATGCCGCGTGCCGCAATCCAGACAGGTCACCGCGCCGATGCTGCCGTGCAGTTCGATCACGTCGCTGCTGCCCGCGCGTTGATGCAGGCCGTCGACGTTTTGTGTGACGAGAGTCGGCACATGCTGGGCGGCTTCGAGTCTGGCCAGCGCGAAATGGGCGGCGTTCGGCTGAGCCTCGGCCACCACCGGCCAGCCGATCATGCTGCGCGCCCAATAGCGCTGCCGCGACGCCAGCGAGCCGAGAAACTCCTGCAAGGTGATCGGCGGCGAACGCTTCCACTCGCCGTTTTCGTCGCGATAGCCGGGAATGCCGGAGTCGGTGCTGATACCCGCACCGGACAGCACGAACAGACGCGGGTGGCATTGCACAAAATCATGCAGCTCGTTGAGCGCGGGTGTTTCGATCGGGGCGGCTTGGAGGTCGGTCATGAGCGCGGACTATCTATCCGGGGAAGGCGGGGGGATATGCGGCGATCCGGCGGCAAGGCGATGACAAAGTTCCGGCAGACAGACAGGCTGGGCGAGTCTAGCGCCGGCGGCCACGAGCTCCCGCGGCGGCCTTCGGCTGGCGCGCCTGCCACTCGGCGAGCGCCGCGTGATAGCGCTCGAGCGCGTCGTCATACAGATCGAAGACACAGGGGCTGCATCCGCTATGACAGCAATCGTCGAGGCCGGGCCGCACAGGCGGCACCGGGGGTGGATCGTCGAGCGGGTTGTCCTGCGGCTTCTGCGGCTTGCCGCGCAGTTTGTCCTTCGACGAAGCTTGAGGCACGGCTCTATCCGGGTGACCTGGATCAGTCAGTATAAGTTGATCTGGCGCAGGACGTGCGCCGTACGGTGTGCGGTGCAGGCGGCGAGAACGCCGTTTCGCGGCAACTGAGCCGCCGGGGGCGTGGCGCCCCCGGCGCGGTTCACCTCGTCGCTCGCCGCCCCCTTAACGCCGCTTAGCCGCGTCCAACGAACGGCATCTTGCTCGCCATAATGGTCATGAACTGCACGTTCGCGGACAACGGCAGCTCCGCCATATGCCATACCGCATCGGCGACCAGTTCCACATCCATCAGCGGCTCGATCGCGATCTCGCCGTTGGCCTGGGGCACGCCACGCGCCATCCGCGCGGCCATCTCGGTGGCCGCATTGCCAATATCGATCTGTCCGCAGCAGATGTCGTACTTACGGCCGTCGAGCGAGACGGATTTGGTCAGTCCAGTAATGGCGTGCTTGGTCGACGTGTAGGCGATGCTATTCGGACGCGGTGCGTGTGCCGAGATCGAGCCGTTGTTGATGATGCGGCCGCCGCGCGGCGTCTGCGTTTTCATCATGCCGAAGGCCGCGCGAGTGCAAAGAAACACGCCGGTCAGATTGGTGTCGACGACGGCGCGCCAATCTTCGACGCTGAGCTCGTCGATATCGACCGGCGGCCCACCGCGACCAGCGTTGTTGAACAGCACGTCGAGGCGTCCATAGCGCTGGCGGATCGCATCGAAGAGCGCCGTGACGCTCGCCGCGTCGCTCACATCGCACGCAACCGCGAGTGCGTCCGCGCCGCGTTGCCGCGCCTCGTCGGCGAGTTCATCGAGCGGCGCCTGGCGGCGCCCGGTCAGCACCACGCTATAGCCGTGTTCGAGCAGCCTGAGCGCCGTCGCGCGGCCGATGCCGCTGCCTGCGCCGGTTACCAGCGCCACCTTGTTTGTTGCGGTCACAACGTGTCTCCTTGCAAATGCGCCGTACACCACCCGTCATGCGTGCTCATGCAACCGGGTGGGCGGCGTTCGCGCACGGCGGTGTCGGATAGGCCGCGCGCGAAGGGTTCAGGGGGAAGTTTGAGGGTGGATGACCACGCATGCGAACGCCATCCACCCGAGAAATCGCGTCCAACGTACCACGTCTGCGCGTTGATGGCAGCGAAGCTCGCAGGCTGCTCAGCCCACGTTCATAGGCAGTAGCACCATCTGCCTGCCCTGCTGATGCAGACGCGTCTGGATTTCGACCGGCGTCTGGTTATGCAGCCACGCAGTCAGGAAGTTGACGCGCTTGAAGATCAGTTTGCTGGCAAAGCACACGCTGTTCGGAAACTCGTCCATGGTCGTGTCGGCGAGCTTCATGAACTCGATCACCGGATGGGTGCCGAAAGCCATCCGGTAATCGGAGGCGATGCCATGCTGACGGCAAAACCCGACGTAGTAGGCGAGCGACGCGCTGATGGTTTGCTGCAAGCGCTGCAAATTTTCTTCGCCCTCGTAGCTCTTCGCGTCCACTTCGCCTACCGCGAGAAAAATGATGTTCTTGAAGTGGCCGGGAAACAGCCGGTTGACCCACAACAGCGCATGCATGCTCGCGCCACGGTGCTTGCCCACCAGCAAGATGGCCGTGGGCTGCGCCGGATCGGGCTTGAGCAAGACCGCGTCGCCGGACAGCGCAGGTGGATCGCCGGCAAAGAGCGCATCCTCCTTGGCAAGTTGCGCGCGCGTATCGCTGTAGTGGCGCTTGATAAGAAAGCACAGCGCCACTACAGCGCTCGTCACCAGCACGGTCAGCCAGCCGCCTTCCGTGAATTTCTCGACCAGCGTAATCACCAGCACCGTGCTCGTGACCGCCAGCCCAAGCGCCGACAGTGCGAAGTGCCGCACCCAGCCGCCTTCGTGACGATGCTTCCACCAGTAGGTGCACAAACCCAGCAGCGCCAGGCTAAAGGTCAGAAACACGTTGATGCTGTACAGCACGACGAGGATGTCCACGTTGCCGCGCGTCCACATCAGGATCGCGAGACTGGCGACGCCCATCACGACGATGCCGTTCTGCCGCACTAGGCGCGTCGACAGGTCACGGAAATGTCGCGGCACCCATGAGTCGGCCGCCATGTTCGACAGCACCGCCGGCCCGTCCAGAAAGCCGGTTTGCGCGCCGACCAGCAACAGGCCCGCTTCGAAGGCGAGCACAGCGGCCAGCAACGCATGGCGCGCCAGCGCGGAGCCGAGTCCCAGGTGATCGATCACGCTGCCGAACACCACCGCGTTGAGCGTTTGCCCTTCCACCGGCTGGGCGTGCCACAGCATGTACAGCAGGATGATGCCGCCCGCGGTGAACGCGAGCGATGAGGCCATATAGAACATCGTCACCTTGCCGGCCGGCACGCGCGGCTCGGCCAGCATGTTGACGTTGTTCGAGACCGCTTCGAGGCCGGTATAGGTGCCCCCGCCCAGCGAAAACGCGCGCATCAGCAGCGCCGCGACCACCAGCGGTCCTAACGTATGCGACATGCCGTGCGCTTCACCCACGGCGCCAGGCACTACAGCAGCCAGATTACTGCCGTGCACGGCCACGCCGTAGACGATCAGCCCCAGATGCAGCACGACAAAGCCCATGAAAATGGGCAGGAGAACCATGATCGATTCGCGCATGCCGCGGAAGTTGAGGCCTGTCATCAGCACGATCAGGATTAACTCGGTGGTGAGCTTGAATTCCTGCGCGCCGACCGGCAACAGACTGAAGAAAGCATCGACGCCGCTCGCAAGCGAGGTTGCCACCGTCAACACGTAGTCGACTAGCAGCGCCGCACCGGACACCAGCCCCGGACGTGGCCCCAGCAGTGCGGTTGCGACCCGGTAGCCGCCGCCACCGGTCGGAAACAGCTCGATCACCTGGTTATAGCCGAGCGCGATGATGAACACCGTTGCCGCAGTGGCCAGCGCGAGGAATAGCGCGAGCTGGGTGTGCTGGCCAAGCGCGAGAAACGCTTCTTCCGGCCCGTAGCACGAGGAAGACAAACCGTCGGCGCCGAGTCCGACCCACGCGAGTATCGGCGTGACCGCGATCGCGTGGCGAGTGCGGGGATCGAGCGGGTCGAGGGGTTTGCCGAAGAGCAGTTGCCACATCTTGTTGACTGCTGTCATGGCGTCTCCTCGCGAGGGATGTCGTCAACGGACTACGCACTGGAAATGTAGGGCAGTTCCATGGCGGCTGCCAGTCGGCGTTACCCGCGACGCTGCCAAGAGGCTGGCCTGCGCGAATCAGTCCACGCGCCGCATGGGATGGCATGGGCCGCTGCAGTCTTTCAACTCGATTTCGATTCGCTGTCGAATCGCACCGCGCTCGCTCTGACGTGCCCGCTGATCCGCCACGTTCAATCAAATCCACGATTGCATAAATAATTTGTTATGTTATAACATCGCACAATTCGTACACGGGACCGGCCGCCATGCGGCGCGAAATCACCTGGTGCGACAAGAGGATCTTCCACCCGCACAACAAGAACATGAAACATCACACACTCATTTCGCGTGCCGCGTTGCTGCTGTTTGCGCAGACGGTTTCCCTGCATGTCCTCGCCGCATCCGCGGGCGCTCCGGTGACAGGCACCGTCACCGATACCCAGGGACATGCGGTCGAAAACGCCGCGGTCTCCCTTCAGGACGCCGACGGCCATACGCTCGCGCAAACACAGACGGGTCGTGACGGCAGCTTCGTGCTGCCGGATGTCCAGCCTGGCACCTATGCGGTCATGGTCGGCGCGAAGGGGTTTGGCGCCAATACGAGCATCGCTACCGTCGACGGCGGCACGCCTCATCCGCTGAAGGTGGCGCTTGAAAAAGGCAGCGCGATCGATGTCAACGTACAGGCGCAACGTCTCAACGTGGCCCGTAACGGGCTGCAGCCGGACGTGGGCGCCAGCGTCTACCGTTTCACGCAAGCGGATATCCAGGCTCTGCCGCAAGGCGACAACACGCCGATCAACCAGGTGCTGCTGCAGGCGCCCGGCGTGGCCAACGATTCGTATGGCCAACTCCACGTACGCGGCGATCACGCCGACCTGCAATACCGGATCAACGGCATCATCATTCCCGAGCCGATTAGCGGCTTTGGGCAGTCGCTCGATACGCACATCGTCGACCAGGTGAACCTGATCACCGGTGCGTTGCCCGCGCAATACGGCTATAAAACAGCCGGGATTGTCGATATCACGACGAAATCAGGCGACCTCGGCAACGGCGGCGCGGTCGACGTGTACGGCGGCAGCCACCAGACGCTGCAGAGTAGTGCCGACGTCTATGGTTCGCAAGGACCGCTAAGCTATTTTTTCACCGGCACGCTGGGGGTGAACAACCTCGGCATCGAGGCGCCCACGTCCGACGGCAGTCCGCTACACGACCATACACGCCAAGGCAACGGCTTCGGCTACCTGTCGTACATCATCAATCCGCTCACACGGGTGACATTGATGGCGGGCACGGCCGCCAACCAGTTCGAACTGCCAAATACACCCGGCCTGCCGACCAATTTCGCGCTCGCCGGCCAGACGACCTTCAATTCCGCTAACCTCAACGAAACGCAATCGGAGCTGAACAACTTCGCCGTGCTGGCGTTGCAGGGCACGAATGGCGGCGCGCTCGACTACCAGGTGTCGCTGTTCACGCGCTATACGCGCACCCAGTTCAATCCCGACCCGGTCGGCGATCTGATGTTCAACGGGGTGGCGTCGACCGACTTCCGCAGCAACCAGGCAGAAGGCGTGCAGGCCGATACGACCTACCGGCTCAACGACGCGCATACGCTGCGCGGCGGCGTGTGGGTCGAGCAGGAACACGCCGTCTTCAATGACAACGTCTCAGTGTTCCCTGCCGACGCCAACGGCAACCAGCTTTCGGATGTCCCTTTCACCATCAACGATTCGGGTGCGAACACCGGCTACCTGTATAGCGCGTACCTGCAGGATGAGTGGAAGCTCAATAGCAAAGTGACGCTGAACTACGGTCTGCGTTACGACGGCATGGACGAGTTCGTGCACGCGAGCCAGTTGAGCCCGCGTATCGGTCTGGTGTTCACGCCGACCAACGCCACCACGCTGCACGCTGGCTACTCGCGCTACTTCACGCCGCCTGACTTCGAGCTGGTTGCGCCATCAACCGTCACGCGCTTTAACGGCACCACCAACCAGAGCGAGGTCACTCAGGACAGCCCGGTGCAGCCCGAACGCAGCGACTATTTCGACATCGGCGTGACGCAGCGCATCACGCCTGCGCTGACCGTCGGGCTCGACGCGTACTACAAGATTGCGAGGAATCTGCTCGATGAAGGCCAGTTCGGCACCGCGCTGATCGAAACACCGTTCAACTACCAGTATGGCCGCGTCTATGGGCTCGAATTCACCACCAACTACAAACAGGGCAACGGTTCCGCGTATTTGAATCTCGCGTGGAGCAAGGCCCAAGGCAAGGACGTGGATTCGGCGCAGTTCAACCTCACCGCGGCAGAGCTTGCGTTCATCGCCAACAACTGGGTGTTCCTCGACCACGACCAGCGCGTGACCGTGTCGCTCGGCGGCGCCTACGACCTGGGCAGGACCACCTTCACGGCCGATGCGATCGTCGGCAGCGGGTTGCGCAGCGGCTTCGCGAACACCGACAAGCTGCCTTGGTACGGGCAGCTCAATCTGGCCGTGATCCAGCATTTCGACGAACCGATCATCGGCAAAATCGAAGCGCGCGTCGTGCTGATCAATGCGATCAACAGCGTGTATGAACTGCGCGACGGTTCAGGCATCGGCGTTGAGGCGCCGCAATTCGGTCCGCAGCGCGCGATTTACGCCGGCATCACGAAGCGATTCTGATCGCGCCGGCGACAGCAGGGCAACAGAAGGAGTTTGAGCATGAACGACTGGACCAATCTCGCCGATGCAGCACGCCTCGGCGGCTGGGTGATCTATCCGCTGACCGTGCTGGCGATCGTCGCGCTCGCCATCACGCTCGATCGGGCTTATGCGTTCTGGCGGTTCGCGCGGATGCCGGTGTGGGCGGACACTGCACTGGCGAACGCGGAGCGCGGCGCTGGCAGCGAGCTTGCATCGGTGCCGACCGCAGACCGACCGGTGCGGCCAGGTTCTCGCCTGACCGGCCGCTTGCCGCCACAACACGCCCTCAGCCGCATTGGCCGGCTGCTCGACGACCAACGTACTCCGCTGTGGCGCATCGAAACGCGGGTCGAAGCCGCCGCGGCGCAAATCGAACGTGACATGGGCCGCGGCCTGTGGCTGCTTGAGACCATCGTGACGGCGGCACCGCTGCTGGGGCTGCTGGGCACAATCGTCGGCATGATGCATTCGTTCAAGCTGATCGGCGGCGATGGTATCGTCAATCCGTCGGGCGTGACAGGCGGTGTCGCGCAGGCGCTAATCGCCACCGCGATTGGTCTGGTCATTGCCCTCGTCGCCCTGTTTGCGTTCAACTTCTTTTCGCGCCGCATCGACCGGCTGATGGACGAACTAGAATCGTTCGCCAACGAAGCCCTCAGCGACCTGCGTCTCGCTAGCGAAAGCGCTGGACTGTCATCATGAAACTGCGGCGCTCACGCCGCTCGAAGCGCGGCCGCATCGAGATCATTCCCATGATCGATGTGATGTTCTTTCTGCTGGCGACCTTCATGCTGACCTCGCTGGCGATGCAGCGCCTCGATGCCGTGCGTATCAACCTGCCGCAAGGACACGCCCAGCAACTGTCGCAGGACAAACCGCTGACGCTGTCGGTGAATCAGGCCAATCAGGTGTTTATCAATCAGCAGGCCGTACGGCTCGATCAGGTGACGCCGATGATCGCGCGCCTGCTGCGCCCCGACGCCAATGTGGTGGTGGCCGCCGACGATCATGCGTCGCATGGCGTGGTCGTGCAGGCCATGCTGGCCGCGCGCCAGGCTGGAGCCGAACACTTTCTTGTCGCCGTGCACCGTGAGTAGCGGCTTGCAACGGCTGCTGGCGCTCGTTGACCGGGAGCGCGTGCGGTTCTCGATGGCGGTTGTACTCGCCGCGATCCTGTGCCTGGTACTGCTGGCGCGTTCGGTGGGCTGGCTCTCCACTCGTGGACCCACGCCGCACGCGCCGCCGACGACAATGGAGATGCGTCTGGTCGAATTGCCGCCGCCAACACTCGTGGCGCCCGTTGCGCCGGCCACGCCTGTACTAGCGGCACCGCCGCCGCAGGTTTCGGCAAAGCGTCCGATACACGATGCGCATACACAGCAGCAGCCACTCACGCACGTGGTGACTCCGCGCAATAGTCCGGCACGCGCTGCGCCGCCGCGTGAGGAGGCGCGCTCGCCGATTGAACCGGCAGTGCACGATCAACCTGCAGCGCCTTCGACGCAAGCACCCGCGGTGGCAGCCGCGCAAGCAGCATCGAGTGCGACAACAACGTCGTCGAACGGCACGGCCTCCACGGCGCCGCCCGCACCATCTGGCAGCACCCAGGCGCGCTTGCTCTCGCAACCCATGCCGGTTTTGCCCGACGATCTGCGCGAGCAGGGTTATCAGGTCATGGCCGTCGCGCACTTCAAGGTACACGCAGACGGTACGTTCGAAGTCGAGCTGGTCAAGCCAACGCAAAATCCGCGGCTCAACCAGATCCTGCTGGAGACGTTGCACCGCTGGCGTTTCTTCCCTGCTATGGAAAACGGCCGTCCGGTCGAAAGCGATCAGGACGTGCGGGTGCATTTCTCAGTAAGCTGAGCGGAACGCATCCGCCCCTATCGACGTGTGACGACTCAACAATTCTCCGGTCAGGACTACATACGGAAATCCGCTGCCATATCCTCATCGCTGCGCGCCTCGAGTTCGCCACTACGGCAGGCTTTCATGAACACGTCATAGTCCTTCTCGACCTGGTCCGAATACGCGGCCGCATACTCGGTCAGCGCCTCGCCGAATTGATCGCCGCGGCCGATATACGAACTGATCTCGATCGCCTTGCCGCTCGCCTTTGCATGGGCTCGCGCCATGACCCAGCCGCACAGCTTCGCGTAACCCAGAAGCAGGTCGTTATCGAACAGTTCGATGTTCGCCGAGAGTTTCATGTCGCGCAGTTGCCGGAAATAAAAATGCCGGCCGGATGGACCGGTCGCCCAGCCGAGGAAAATATCGCTCGCCGCCTGCAACACCCGCTGCCCGCGCACGACGCGTTCGCCATCGTGATGCAACGTCTGGCCCTTGAAGTACTGTGAGATCACCGACTGACGCGCTTCCTTGATCTGCAAAAAGAGCGGCTTGCCCATGTGATCCGTGTTGAGTAACACCAGACAGCGCGTGCCCACGCTGCCGACACCCACCACCTTGAACACCAGGTCCTGCATCGAAAAATGGCTGAGCAGTTCGCGCCGGTCATGGGTCAGCGTTTTCAGGTACTCGCTGTACGTCGGGCCGATCAGTTTGCGCCAGTCGCCGAAGGTGAACCAGTCGTCTTCAGCCTCGAACAACGTATTGGCGCCATGCACGTGAAAGAGGCCGGGCGGCGCATCGCGGATGATGAGCTTGTCGCCGTCGTGCTCGCACATCTTGTCGAGCATGCTCTCCTGGGTGCGCCCTGCGGCCTTCTCCATACCCCGCCTGACCGTGCGGCGGCGCTCCGGTGTCAACGCTGTTTCGGCCATCCGTTCGAACGTAATGCGTTCGTACCACAACTCCAGCGACCCGCATTGCGCATACTGTGTCATGCGGTCACGGTATTCGCTCACCGCCGTCATCACCAGATCGGCAGCGAAGCCGCGGCTCAGCCGCATATGCCGCGCGGCCACCACGAGACTCGCCGTCAGCCGCTTGAGGTCCCATTCGAATGGGCCAAGCGCCACCTCGTCGAAGTCGTTCATGTCGAAGATGAGTTGCCGCTCAGGCGTCGCGAAGCCGCCGAAGTTCATCAGATGGCCGTCGCCGCAGATCGGCATCACGAGGCCCGTATCGGGAATGCGGCCCAGATCGTGAGCCTGGATGATCGCGCTGCCGCGAAAGAAAGTGAATGGCGACACGGCCATGCGGCCGTAGCGCAACGGTACCAGCTTCTGAACCCGCCCTTCGCTGCTTTGCTTGAGAAGATCGATCGGGCTGCGGTGAATATCGCCCAGCGCGCGATGACTCGAACGCTTCGAATGCTCGCGAGCCGCCCGGCCAATGGCTTCCCGCTCCGCGATGGTGCTGGCTTTCATTCTCTTCTCCGTTTATGGTGACTCGCCGTAGCCGGCCTGAAGCCGCTACCGTGCCGATGCGCCCCACATGCGAGCGCGCCGGATTGCACTGTTCGTTATGTTCTTCGTAGACTGCCTTACTGCCAAGCTGGCATGCGCCATCACGTTGCCGTATTAAATCCTGCGGTGAACGCGGGCGCAAGTGCCGCGACCCCAGATGCAGAAAGGGGGCGGGGCCGCCGGTGCGCGTCCACCGCCTTGTCTTCTCGCAGCGCTACTTCCCCGCGCGCAAATAGCAGACCGGCGACACCGCGACTGTCACGCCAGTGTCACCGGAACGTGCCATGCGCGCGAGGCTACCGATGCACTGTTCGATTGACCGAGTCCTTGAAGACTCAGTGCGCGGCGAATGGTGCGCCCGACGCGGTACGCATATCGGCGGACACCCCGGCGAGTTAGTGACGCACCTCGTACTTCTCAAGCTATAACCGATCGTTAATGCATTGCTGCAGAAACTTTAACTATCCCCAATCGTAGCCGCATCTTATGCTCGAACCGTGGCCCTCTCCGGCCGCGTCCTGCTGCACTGATCATGCTATCGGCACAGCACGCGCGGCCGCGCCTCGCGCGCTGACGGGCAAGCGGTTTTTCATTGGACTGAGGCGATAAATCATGAAGATCTGTATCTTCGGCGCAGGAGCGATTGGCGGTCTCATGGGCGTCCAACTGGCACGCGCGGGCGCCGACGTGAGCTTCATCGCACGCGGCGCTCACCTGGCCGCGATGCGCGAACACGGCGCACGTTTGGTGATGGATGGCGAGGAGCTCAGCGCACCCGTACGGTGTACATCCGATCCCCGCGAACTCGGCGTGCAAGACTACGTGATTGTGACGCTCAAGGCGCACTCACTGCCCGGCGTCGTCGAGTCAATGCAACCGCTGCTCGGCAAACACACGGCAATCGTCACCGGGGTCAACGGCATCCCTTACTGGTATTTCTATCAGCACGGCGGCAAGTTCGCGGGCACTCGCCTGTCCAGCATCGATCCAGATGGCACGCAATGGAGCCGTCTCGGCCCTGAACGCGCGATAGGCTGCGTGTTGTACCCTGCAGCGGAAATCGTCGAGCCGGGTCTGATCAAGCATGTATATGGCAAGAAATTCCCCATTGGCGAGCCCAGCGGCGAGCGCACGCCGCGCATCCAGCAGCTTCACGAGATCATGCAGGCTGCCGGTTTTGACGCGCCGATCCGCGAAAACATCCGCGATGAAATTTGGCTCAAGCTGTGGGGCAATCTGTGCTTCAACCCGATCAGCGCACTGACTCACGCAACGCTCGACGTCCTGACCAGTGACCCCGGCACACGTGCCGTGTCACGTACGATGATGCTCGAGGCGAAGCAGATAGCGGATCACTTCGGCGTGCACTTTCGCGTCGACGTCGAAAAGCGGATCGACGGCGCCGGTGCAGTGGGCGCACACAAGACTTCGACCCTGGTCGATCTGGAAAACCGCCGGCCGATGGAAATCGACCCCTTACTCACAGTCGTGCAGGAAATGGGCCGCCTCGTCGGTGAGCCCACGCCGACTATCGACGTGGTGCTGGCGCTGATCAAGCTCCGTGAGCGTATCGCGCTACAGGGCGGATGATTCGTACCTCGCCGTAGCCCGTATTCTCGATACACCTGCTACCTACGGAACCGAGCCCACGGGGCTCGGTTCCTTCAGTGCCAGCCCAAACGTCATTGATCGATCGACAACCACACCGCCTTGGGTTCGGTGAAGTTTTCGATTGCTACGTCGCCGTGTTCACGGCCGAATCCTGAATCGCCCGCCCCACCCCACGGCAGGCGCACATCGGTATAGCCATACGTATTGATCCACACTGTACCGGCCCTGAGCGCATGCGCTACCCGATGCACACGGCCGATATCGGCACTCCACACGCCTGCAGCCAGGCTGTATAGCGTACCGTTAGCAATCCGTATCGCATCCGCCTCGTCCTCAAAGCGAATCACGCTCGCCACCGGCCCGAAGATCTCCTCCTGCGAAATCCGCATCTCGTGTTCCACATTGGCAAACACGGTAGGTTCGACAAAAAAGCCGCGTTTGCCCAGACGAGCACCACCCGTCACGAGCGTTGCACCTTCCTCACGGCCTATCTCGACGTAATCGAGCACGGTCTTCATCTGCGCGGCCGAGACGACCGGTCCCATCGAGGTTTCGCGCACCGCAGGATCGCCGACCTTGATCGACTTCGCTCGTGCCGCAAGCCGCTCGACCACTTCGTCATAGACGTCCCGATGCGCCAGGATGCGCGAGCCCGCCGAGCACACCTGGCCGGTGTTAAAGAAGATACCTGATGCCGCCGCACGCACCGCGCTGTCCAGATTCGCATCGGGGAAGATCACGTTGGCCGATTTTCCGCCGAGCTCCAGCGTCACGCGCTTGAAGTTGACCGCGGCACCTTGCAGGATGCCACGCCCCACCGAGGGTGAGCCGGTGAACGTCACCTTGTCGACGCCCGGATGCGCGACCAGTGCATCGCCGACCACGCGTCCCTTGCCGGTCACGATATTCAGCACGCCAGGCGGCACGCCCGCCTCCAGCGCGAGTTCGCCCACGCGCAAGGCCGTGAGCGGCGTAATCTCAGCGGGCTTGACGATCATCGTGCAGCCGCACGCTAGCGCAGGCGCGATTTTCCACATGCCGATCATCAGCGGGAAATTCCACGGCACAATCGCCGCCACCACGCCGACCGGTTCGCGGATCGTGTACGTGAGCGCGTCGGGGCGCACGGGCACCACCTGCCCGGTGATCTTGTCGCACCAGCCGGCGTAGTAGGCAAGCGTATCGATCGCGGCGGGTATATCCTGGCGTTGTACGGCGGCAATCGGCTTGCCGGCGTCGAGACTTTCAAGCGTCGCCAGTTCATCCTGGTGCGTGCGCAACAATTCCGCAAAGCGGATCAGAATACGGCCTCGTTCGGCCGCACGTAGCGCGTTCCAGACATTCAGCGCGGCACGTGCGGCACGCACCGCTACGTCGACATCGGCAGCACTGCCTTGCGCGACGAGCGCGATCGGCTCTTCGGTGGCGGGGTTGATGTCGACCGAGTATTCGCCGCTGCTAGGCGGCACGCGCTTGCCGTCGATCAGAAGATCATGTCGCCTGAGGTCGAGTTCAGTGTCCATCATGGTGCTCCTTGCTTTGAGGTATAGCGTTATTCACCAGTCTGCTCCGGCCAGTGACGCAGATGCGCTTGACTATTGGCAGCGGCGGCAGGCTCACTGCGCAAGTCGATCCAGCGCACACGCATCGGGGCGAGAATGAACTTCGCCGCGACGGCCGCCGTAATCGAGACCACCGCGGATACGATGAAAACCAGACTCCAGCCGCCGGTTGCGGACAGCACTGAGGCGAGCGGCACGAGCAACGAGGCCGTCCCTTTCGCGGTATAGAGCGTCCCTGCGTTAGCCGCCGCATACTTGCTGCCGAAGGTATCCGCGCAGATCGCGGGAAAGATCGAGAAGATTTCGCCCCAAAACAAAAAGATCAGGGCTGCGAAGGTCATAAAGGCATAGGGGTTACTGCCGTACTGCATCATGCCGAGCAACGCGAGGCCTTCGCCGATGAAGATGATGAACATGGTGTTCTCGCGGCCGATTTTGTCGGAGATGAAACCGCATAGTGGCCGCGTAAAACCGTTGCAAATGTTGTCGATCGACAGCGTTGCTGTCAGCAATGGCAAGGTCATGCCGAAGAAGCTCATGGGAATTCGGGCGAGCCCCCAGTCCTTCGCGATCGGGCCAAGCTGGGCTGTGGCCATCAGGCCGCCCGCCGCGACGGCCACGAACGAGACATAGATCACCCAGAACAGCGGCGTCTTGATCATTTGGCCCGGGGTGTAGTCGACCTTGGTGACGATAAACTTCCTGTTGGGTGCCTTCGCCTGACGCGCATCCGGCTTTTTCAACAGCATCGCCAGGCCGAGCATGCACACGCCCTGCAGGATGCCGAAAAAGAAGAACGCGTGCTCGTAGCCCGAGCGCACGATCATGGTGGCAATTGGAATCACGGTCACCGCGGCGCCAGCGCCAAAGCCGGCAGCGGTCATCCCTGCTGCAAGGCCGCGCCGGTCGGGAAACCATTTCAGCGCATTGCCGACACACGTGCCGTACACGCAGCCTGCGCCGATACCGCCGACGACAGCCGCCACATAGAGATGCGGCAACGTCGTCGCATACGAATCGATCACCCACGCGAGCCCGGCGCACACCGCACCGCCCGCCACCACCGGACGCGGGCCGAATTTGTCGACCAGCCAGCCCTCGATCGGCACGAGCCACGTCTCGGTCAGAATGAAGATCGAGAACGCCAGCTGAATGGATGCGTCGCTCCAGTGATGGCGCGTGCTCATCGGTGTCACGAAGAGCGTCCACGCGTATTGCAGATTCGCCACCAGCGCCATGCATAGCATGCCGATGACGAGCTGGCACCACCGGTTCGCGCCGGCGGCGTGGGCCGGTGCGCGCTGAGTGATATCGTCCATGTGCCTTGTCTCCGCTATCTATTTAGAGCAGCCGGCCATTTCGCCGTGCTGTATGCAACCCACCTTATGGTTGCGACCCGAAAAATCTGCTATCGGGCATATTTAATGTCTGCACCGCCCATTCCGGCCATTTAAATCGGACAGCACGGAAATCTGGAATTATTAGTTAGATAAATCGGTTCGCTTCCGCACGCTTGGCGTTAACCCTTTCCACATGGGGCTTTGCTCCGCACGTTAACCCGGTAGTCGCTCCTGCCCAATCTGCTTCTTTATCTGAATCCATGCTAGGGTCATTGCTGAATTACGAATAATTAAAGTTTGTTATTATGTTGATTCACATTCGTTTATACATCGGCCATGACGATGAGAAACGCGACACTGCGGCAATTGAAGGTCTTCGAGACGGTGGCGCGCCATCTGAGTTTCTCGCGTGCGGCGGAAGAACTCCATCTGACGCAGCCAGCCGTCTCCACTCAGGTACGTCAGCTCGAGGAACATGCGGGGCTGCCGCTCTTCGAGCAACTGGGCAAAAAAATCTACCTGACGCCTGCCGGCACGGAGATGCTTCACTACAGCCGCGCGATCATGCAGCAGTTCCACGAAGTGGACGAAGCGATGAGTCAGTTGAAGGGCGTCTCCGGGGGCAAGCTGAATGTCGCAGTGATCAGCGCGGGCGATTACTTCTTTCCGCGCCTGCTCGCCGAGTTCACGCGCCGCTATGCGGGCGTCGTGCTCAACCTGGCGGTACATAACCGCGAGGAGCTGTTGCATCAACTCTCCACCAACCAGACCGACCTCGCGGTCATGGTGCGTCCGCCGCACGAAATGGACGCGACCAACGAGCCGTTTGCCCCGCATCCGTACGTGATCGTCGCCGCGCCGAACCATCCGCTCGCGCACAAGCGCAACATCAAGATCAGTCAACTGGCGAACGAAGCCTTTATCGTTCGCGAGCGCGGTTCGGATACGTGGAATTCGATGGAGGAAGGGTTTGCCGGCCGCCTCACCAACCTCAAGATCGCCATGGAGATCAAGAGCACCGAGACGATCAAGCAGGCCGTGATTGCCGGCATGGGCATTGCGTTTCTGTCCGCGCATACCATCAGTCTGGAATTGCAGGTGGGCAACCTTGTCGTGCTCGATGTCGAAACCTTCCCCGTCATGCTCAACTGGTATGTCGTGCATCGGCGCAACAAGCGCCTGCCGCCTGTTGCGGTGGCCTTCAAACGCTTTCTGATGGAGGAAGGCGCCCCTCTCATCGAGAGAATCACGCGCGTCAAGGAGTTGAGCGTTCATAAGCAATAAGCTATGGATTTCCAATAAAACTTTAACTATTGCGAATTCATCGCCGGTCCTATGCTTCAGTCGAGTCATCTCACTCACTTGCATAGGAGTTCGATCATGAATCACGCCTCGCTTGCATCGCATACCAGCACGCGGGCCGCCCGCGTTTCCCCGGACAGTCCCGACGATGCCCATCTGAGCGCCTACAATGCCGCCTTCAGCGATCTTGGTTTGCGGTTTCGCTGGGACCGCGACACACTCGACGCGCTGAATGAATTCAACAGCGAAAGCGCGCGTATCACCGCCTACATCGAGCGGCACCACGCCCATCTTCACAAGGCGTATGACGCTGAGTTTCTCGCCCAGCTCATCCTGCGCAAGAAGACCCAGTACTACAGCCAGGTCGCGCCCCTGGGTGACGAGTTCTAACGTTCGACCTGCGTTGCTACTTGTTGCTACCTCTGCCCGGCCATGCTCCTGGCCGGGCTATTACTCTCCAGACTCATCTCCTGATTCGGTGCGCGCCGCGCGATAGCGCGCACCAGGATGGGCCGCCCCGCGATTTCTTTGCTGCCAGCGATCACGACCGCGCTCGCCCCGCGTTGTCGCATGACCAACGCTGCGGTCACAGCGACAAGCGCCGACCCGCAGCGTCTCGGCCACAAGGTGCGAATCGTCAAGCGGCGACCAGGATTGCGCGAAGTCGTCGTCGAACAGCGCAGGCATGTGATCGTCCGGCCATTCGAAGCCGTCCACCATATTGAGTACACTGCGTCGCGGCACAACGCCGCAGCGAACCATCGAACGCTGACCCAACCCCGCGGCGAATGCATAGCGTCCACGGGCAGCACCCGCGCTCATCATCAGATGGGCGCCCAAGGCGGTCGCGAGCAGGCTCATCGCCAGCAGCACAGCCAGCCCGAACGGTTGCGCGTGTTCGGTCACGAAACCGTAGCCCATCCAGACGCAAAGCAGGAGCGCCGTTAGATTGACCACGCTCGTACCCGGATGCACGACCCCTTGCGCAATAAGCCAACCGCGCGAGATGCACCAGCCTGTCGCCGAGACCGCAAAAATCAACGCGCCGACAAATACCGCGGCATACACCTCGGCGCACGCCCACTCCCCGCAGGACGTCGAAGACAGATAGCGCGCGAAGCCACCCAGCATCGCGGCCAACCCTACGCCGCTGCCGCGCAACGCAACGTGCTGTGGACTGCCACGGAAGTCATGCCGCCACGCGAAGCGCACACCGAGCGCCGCGCCTGCGATGGCCGCAATAACACCCTCAGCGGCCACGCCAATGCCCACGGCGAGTGAACCAGCCAACATGGCAATCGTGATCATGGCGCGCCATGGCGTCCGCTGGCTTTCCTCCTCGCAACGGGATGCAATCACCAGTTGCGCGACGCCTACCAGCACCGCAGCCAGCACGATGGCAAGCAAAAAGCTGGCTGCCACCCACACGGTATCGCCTCCTAAATCCGGCATGCGCGTCCCCTCATGCTTGCTGTACTGCGGTCCCTTTCAGGCGACGCTTGTTGCTGCACGTGCTGCCGCAGCGGCATCGGTTTCGTGCGTCGCGCCCAAGGTGTTGCTCAAGGTACCGATGCCCGCAATCGTGACCGCCACTGTCGCGCCGTCCTTGATCGAACCAACGCCTAGTGACGTGCCGCAAGCGATCACGTCACCCGGCTCCAGCGTGAGATCCTGCGAGATCAGGCTGACCTGTTCGGCCGGCGAAAACACCATGTCGGCCAACGGGTAGTTCTGCCGCTCCACGCCATCGAGCGTCGTGATCACGCTCCCGGCGTACCAGTCGAAGCCCGAGACGATGGCGGGTCCGAGACAGCAAAACGTGTCGAAGCCCTTGGCGCGGCACCACTGCGGAAAGTGCGGATTTTCGTTGAGCAGATCAGCCGCGGTGACGTCATTGACGATCGTGTAGCCGAAAATCGACGCCGCTGCATCGGCCAGATCCGCGTTGCGGCAGCGTCGTCCGATGACGATGCCGAGTTCGCCCTCGTAGACGATCTTGCCCGCGTAACTCGCCGGTCGCCGTATGGTTGCGCCGTCACCTATTACCGAACCCGCGGACTTGAGCAGGAACAACGGATGCGCCGGCACCGGCTTATCCAGTTTCGCGGCCAGCGCATGATAGTTGTTCCACAGCGCGACGATCTGTCCGGGCGCGCAAGGTGCGAGTGGCGTCAAGGCGCGCGTCGACAGCACCGCGCCGGTCGGTACCCGCTGGTCGAGGCTCTGGTACTCGTGCAGATAGCCCCCTTCGACACGGCCAAACACGATAGCGCCGTCGCTCGACATGAAACGCATCCACGTATCCACAGTTCGCTCCCTGGTCATCAGATCGCGCCAACCGCGCGCAACGCGCTGACCTGGTCTCGCGAATAGCCGAGTTCGGCCATCACTTCATCCGTATGTTCACCCAGCAGCGGCGAGCGTTTGACGTCCGTCGGACTGTCCGACAGTTTGATAGGATTACCAACCGTAAGATATTTGCCGCGCACCGGGTGATCCACTTCGACGATCGTTCCTGTCTTACGCAGCGAGGGTTCTTCGGCCAGTTCCTTCATCGAGAGGATCGGGCCGCACGGAATATCGTATTGGTTGAGGATCTGCATGGCCTCGAACTTGGTCCGGGTCATGGTCCAGCGCTCGATCTCCGCGAAAATTTCCTTCAGGCGCGGCAAGCGTGCGGCAGGCGTTGCGTAGTCGGGGTCAGTGGTCCATTCTTCCTTGCCGATCACGTTGCAGATCTTCGTCCATACCGGCGCCTGGGCAATGAAATAGATGTAAGCGTTCGGGTCTGCTTCCCAGCCCTTGCACTTCAGGATCCAGCCAGGCTGCCCGCCGCCCGACGCATTGCCGGCACGGGGCACCGCTTCGCCGAAGGTGCCGTTGGGATACTGTGGGTACTCCTTCATGACGCCGGTGCGATCCAGTCGTTGTTGATCGCGCAATTTCACCCGGCACAGATTCAGCACGCCGTCCTGCATTGCTGCGAGTACCTTTTGCCCGCGGCCGGTCTGGGTGCGTTGATAAAGCGCCGTCACGATCCCCAGCGCCAGATGCAAGCCGGTGCCGCTATCGCCGATCTGAGCACCGGTCACAACCGGCGGACCGTCGTCGAAGCCCGTGGTCGAGGCTGCACCGCCAGCGCACTGCGCGACGTTCTCGTACACCTTGCAGTCTTCATAGGGACCCGGGCCGAAGCCCTTGACGGATGCCACGATCATGCGCGGGTTGAGCTCCTGAATGCGCTCCCAGGTGAAACCCATCCGGTCAAGCGCGCCCGGTGCGAAGTTCTCCACCAGCACATCGCATTTCTGGATCAGCGCTTCGAGCACCTGCTTGCCTTCCGGATTCTTAGTGTCGAGCGTGACCGAGCGTTTGTTGTGATTGAGCATCGTGAAGTAGAGGCTGTCCGCGTCCGGAATATCGCGTAGCTGCTCACGCGTGATGTCGCCTGCACCGGCCCGCTCCACCTTGATCACGTCTGCACCGAACCACGCCAGCAATTGCGTGCACGTCGGACCCGATTGCACATGCGTGAAATCGAGGATGCGTACGCCGTCGAGTGCTTTACCCATGTTCTGTCTCCTTGAGATCCGGCCGTTTCACTTGTACATGGTCTGGTTCTTGGTCCCCGGCGCGTATTCGCGCGGGTCGACCCAGATGTTCACCACCGCCGAGCGTCCGGTACGATGAATCGCTTCACGAGCGCGTTGCAACGCACCGGCAATGGCCGCCGGGTCGCGCACCTCTTCGCCATAGCCGCCGAGCATCTCCGCGAATTTGCTGAACGGCACGTCGCTCAACAGATTGCCGACGTTGCCGCGCTCCTCGCCGTACTTCGCAAGCTGGCCATAGCGGATCTGGTTCATCGCCGAGTTGTTGCCAATCACGGCAAGGTACGGTGCACCGAAGCGGTTGGTGGTCTCCATGTCGAAGGCGGTCATGCCGAACGAACCGTCGCCGTAATAACACAGCACTTCCTTGTGCGGATGCGCGAGCTTCGCTGCGAGTGCAAAGCCGGTACCGACGCCCAGCGAGCCGAGCGCGCCTGGATCCATCCATTGCCCCGGGCGGCGCGGCCGCACCGCCTGCGCAGAGATCGTGACCACGTCGCCGCCGTCGCCGATATAGACGGTATCCTCGGCGAGGAACTCGTTGAGCTCGTAGGCGACGCGATAGGGATGAATCGGCGTGTTGGCCGACTTGAATAACGGCATCAGCTTTTCGGTCGCGCTGGCTTCGGCGTCCTGCAACTGCGCCATCCACTTGCGGCGTGCCTGGCGTTTGTCGTCCTTCAGGCGTCCGCTCGCCGCCTGCAACACCGCAGCGAGAATCGCGCCGGGATCGCCCACAAGGCCGAGATCGATGTCGCGGTTCTTGCCCACCGTGCGATAGTCCATATCGATCTGCACCAGCTTCAGTTCCTTGCTGATACGCTTGCCGTAGCCCATTCTGAAGTCGAAAGGAGTCCCAACCACAATCAATACGTCGGCGTTCGCAAATGCCTGCGAACGAGTGCGGTCGAAATGATGCGGATCGCCCGGCGGCAACAGACCGCGGCTCGCGCCGTTGAAGTAACCGGGGATATCGAGTCCGCGCAGCAGTGCCACCGCTTCTTCATGACCGCGCGCGGTCCACACCTGCTGCCCGTACAGGATGGCCGGACGCTCGGAATCGACGAGGAGGTCCGCCAGTTTCTCGATGTCACGCGGATCGCCGATCGATTTCGTCGACGCGCGGTAATGGCCGGGTTGCGGCACCACGGCCCGCGTCAACTCGATTTCGCGATCGAGCACGTCACGCGGAATTTCCAGGTACGCGGGGCCCGGCGCGCCGTTGAAGCATTCGCGCGCCGCCATCGAGATCATGTCGGCCACCCGTTCCGTGCTCGGTACGCTGGCCGCGAACTTCGTGATCGGCGCCATGATGTCCACGTGCGGCAGATCCTGCAGCGAACCCATCTTGTGCTGCGTCAACGCCCCTTGGCCGCCGATATGCAGGATCGGGCTCTCCGAACGGAAGGCCGTGGCAATGCCGGTCACAGCGTTCATGCAGCCGGGGCCTGCCGTCGTCACCACGCACCCCAGCTTGCCGGTTTGCCGCGCGTAGCCATCCGCCGCATGGGCTGCGACCTGCTCGTGGCGCACGTCGATGATGCGAATCCCCTCGTCGACGCAACCATCGTAGATATCGATGATGTGGCCGCCGCACAGCGTGAAGATCGTATCGACCCCTTCGTTTTTCAGCGCCCTCGCAACCAGATGCCCGCCCGAGACAACACCGGCATTGCGGGTCTTCTGCTTGAGCGTGTCTTCGGCCGTCGTGCTGCCTGTGGTGGGGTAGACGGATGAAACAACTGCCGACATGGTCGTCTCCTGGTCAATCGGTTGTTCAGCGTTGCTCGACGGACGCGGCCGCTTCTATGACTCCCTCACTGGGGAGTCTGGCAGGCTCTGGTCCATACGGTATGTGATATATCACATTCAATCAAGTGTAAATTACGTGTAAGGATTAACGTGAGATTCTTGCTCTTGAGGCTTACCTGGAGGCGATTTCGAGGGAAAATCGGCCTCCGGACGGGGATCAGCCAAGGGAAAACACTGATGAACCGTCTAATCCGCCTATTGATATATCACATACTATATTTTTAATAAGATCAAGGGGGACCTGTTGCGCACTGCGGCGAGATGCGGCAACGCAGAGGAAAAACGCAGAACAGTGAGGAATACCAGGCAAATGCCGATACGCGCGCCAAGGCAAAAAGGCCAGCGGTGTCGCCACCACTGGCCTTGCTTGCGCATCACGAAGCGGCTGTCAGCCGCTCAATCCAGGAAGTCGCAATTCGCTTCGACGAAGGTCGCGAGATCCAGCGAGTGCTGACGCGTGAGCCGCTCCGCCAGTTCGGTATCGCGCTTCTCGAGGGCCTCGATGATGCGCAGATGGTCGACGATCGAACGCGACGCGCGGTCGCTTTGCGAAATCGTCATCCGGCGAATGGCCCGCACGTGGATGAAAATGTTCTTGATCGTATCGAGAATGATCTGCGACTTCGACAACTCGACAATCGCCTGATGGAAGGCGATGTTCGCGTCCGAGTACTCGGCGATGTGCTCGGCCGGCGTCGTGTCCTGGAAATTGTCAAACATATGGCGAAGTTTGCCGATCTCCTGGTCCGTGGCGTGTAGCGTGGCCAGACGCGCCGCCATGCTTTCGAGGGCGGCCCACATCTGGATCATCTCGACAATCTCACGCTTGCTCTTGCGCACGATGTAGATGCCACGGCGCGGCACCATGCGCAAAAAGCCTTCCTGTTCGAGCAGCGTCATCGCTTCGCGCACAGGTGTCCGGCTGACGCCGAGCGACTCGCTCAGCACACGCTCATCGAGGCGAATCTCTTCACGCGACCGGTAGATGTCCGCGTCGGCGATGGCCTGGCGCAGCATCGCATAAGCCTGATCGCGCAAGCTCGCGCTCGCGCCTATGGGCTGCAGGGACAGTGTCAAAGGGGTGGCCACTGCTTCAGTTTGAAGTTCTGACGACATTCATCGCCTCTTGTTGAACATGTGCAACCACCTGGGTGCCGAGGTTTCCGGCCGGGCGAACATCATAAGGCGCCGCGGGCGTGGCCACGCTGTCCGGCTCGCCCAGTCCAACGAAACGTCCGTGTTGCGCTGCCAGTGCTGCAACCGGCTGCGGAATCCACCGGGTCAACAGCACGGTGGCGGCGGAACCCAAACCTACGACGGCAATGGCAAGCAGCGCCAGAGGAACAAACTCCATTTGCAACTCCGAATGATTGAATCTGCAGATCGCCCGATGATATGCTGCATCGCCGCAAATATCAATATTCCGTATGTAGTATATCAATCCTGTTTGCTGTCGTTCGTTGCCTTTTGACCGTAAAACCATGTCAGCGCAAAGGCCGAGGCGCGTGCACGGCCTAGCGTGGCATCCGGCTCACCAGATTCCCCCGAGCGCTTTGACCAGCAACACGCTGGCGTCCATCTGGCGGCGCGCCAGGTCGACAGCGGTGCGTTCGTTCGCCAACGCCGTACTCTCCGCGGTGACCACCTCGAGATAGCCTACGGTACCGATCCTGTACTGGTCTAACTCAAGCTGCAAGGTCTTTTTGGCCGATGCGACCGCTTCGTCCTGCTTGCTGGCCTCCTGCTGCAAGATGCGTAATGACGCCAGGTTGTCTTCGACCTCCTGGAAGGCTGTCAGCACGGTTTGGCGATAGTCGGCCGCGCTGGCGTCGTATTGCGCCTTGGCCTTCTCGGTCATCGCACGACGCCGGCCGCCGTCGAACAATGTGCCGACCAGCGCCGGTCCGATGGTCCACATGCGCGCCGGCGCAGTGAGCCAGTTCGTCAGCGACGAACTCTCAAAGCCTCCGGTGGCCGACAACACCAGATCGGGGTAAAACGCGGACTCGGCGATGCCGATCTGGTCATTGGCCGCTGCCGCGCGCCGCTCCGCAGCGGCGATGTCGGGCCGGCGCTGCAGCAGCTCGGATGGCAGGCCCACGGGGATCGCCGGCGGCGTGAAGTCCGCCGTGGCGGGCGGTAACGTGAACGTCGATGCAGGGACGCCGGTCAGCGTGGCGATGGCGTGCTCGTACTGCGCGCGGGCGACGCCCAGGTCGATATCCTGCGCCTCGGTCGCCTGCAGTTGCGTCTCGGCCTGCGTGACGTCCGCCTGCGACGATACGCCGACGGTGAAGCGGCTTTTGGTCAGATCGAGCGTCTGCTGATAGTCCGCGATGGTCTGGTCGAGCAACTGCTTCGAGGCATCGAGTCCACGCAGGTTGAAGTAATCGACCGCGAGTTCGGCGTGCACGCCGAGCCGCACGCTCTCCAGATCGGCGGCGCTTGCTTGCGCGCCCGCCCGCGCGGCGTCATTTTCGTGCGCAATTTTGCCCCACAGATCGGGCTCCCAACTCGCATCGAGCGCGACGGCATAGTCGTTGTATGACTTGCCGGCCGTCTGCTGATGTCCGAACAGGTATTGTGAATCGTGCAGCCGGCTCCCGTCCGCCGCTACGCCGACCGTCGGCAAGTACGCGGCATGCGCGGATTCGACCATCGCGCGCGCTTCCTGAAGCTGCGCAACGGCTTTCTGGATGGTCTGGTTCGAGACGCTCACGCGTGCTTCAAGTGTGTTCAGTCGCGAATCGCCGAAGCCGGTCCACCATGCGCCGCGCGACTCGGTATCGGCGGGTGTGGCGCTGATCCAGCCTGGGGTGGTTTGCGCCGGTGTAGCGGCTGCCTTGCCGGCAGTGGTCAAAAGCGCGCCGCTGCCGCTGGCCGCTGCCCCGCCATTTTCCTTGAAGGCTGCGGGCACCGTCACCGTAGGACGCACATAGTCCGGCCCGATCGAGCAGCCCGCCACGCCCAGTGCACCCGCCGCGCAGACGGCGCCGAGCAGCAGCGAGCGAACTCGACGCAGCGGCATGAGATCAAGCGGCCTCGTCTTCATGACCGGCTCCCTGCGCTGTTTGCCGGCGCTGCCGTCGAGCCGGCATTGGCGCTGGAAGAATCCCGCACGGCTTGACCATTCGTAATCGAGTCGGACGGATTGAGGATCACCCAGTCAGTCGCGGCAAGCCCTGACGCCACTTCGATATGCGTGCCGAAGTCGCGGCCGGGTTTGATGGTCTTCAGCAGCACCTTATGTTGCGCATCCACGGTGGCGACCTGCAAACCCTCCGGCCGATACAGCAGCGTGTTCACCGGCAGCGACAAGCCCGGCTGGGCGGTCTTCACCGACAGACGCACTTGCCCATAGGAACCCGGCAGCACCGCTCCGCTCGCGTTGGGCACGTCAATTTCGATGCGCAGCGTGCGCGTGACGGCATTCATCGCTCCCGCGTTGCGCGCCACCGTTCCCGGCAGACAGGTCCCCGGAACTTGCGAGACTTCGAGGCAGGCCGACGTGCCGTCGAGCGAGGCGCCGGCATTGTTCTGCGGCACATCGGCGTACACGCGCAGCACGCCCGTTTGCGCCAGATCGAACATCTCTCTGGCGGGGCCACCGGCACTACCCGCATCGATCAACGCGCCAACGTCGATGTTGCGCGCCGTAATCACGCCGTCGAACGGCGCATAGACCTTCTCATAGGACTGCATTTGCGCGAGGCGCGCCACGTTCGATTGCGCCGCAAGCAGCGCCGCGTGCTTCGCCTGCGCGTCGCTGTCTTTCATATCCGTATCCTGCTGCGATACCGCGTGGGTCTGCACCAGTTGCTGCCAGCGTGTCGCGCTCACCTGGGCAAACTGATCGTTCGCCTGCGCCTGTTGCTCGTCGGCGCGGGCCTGGCGCAACGCGGCGTCCACCTCGGGCGCGTCGATCGTTGCCAGCAGCTGCCCGGCTTTCACGTGGGCGCCGATATCCGCGTACCAGGCCTTCAGATAACCGTTGGTGCGCGCGAAAATCGGCGTCTGCTGATACGCCTCGATATCGCCCGGCAGCACCAGCGTCTGGTCGGGCGGCGCGACGGTGGGCAGCGTGACCTGTACCGTGGGTACCGCGAGCGCCGCGGTCTGCTGTTGCAGCGCGGCACGCGCATCGAGCCGGGGCACGATGCCCACGGCCAGCGCGACGGCAAAACCCACTGCGATCAAAACGACACGCAGCGCGCCGCTCCGGCGCTGTGGCGCGGGCGGGGTATCCGGTGCGGACTGGGGAGATTGAGTGGACATGCGGCGTACTCCGTTTATTTCAGAAGATCGAGTTCGGCTTGCGTCATACCGCGTGGACCACGCTTCGCGAGCCAGGCGTGCACCAGCGAGAACACGACCGGCAGGAACATCAGCGTCGCGACCGTGCCGATCATCAGGCCGCCGATCACGGCGCGGCCAAGCGGCGCATTTTGCTCACCGCCGTCGCCCATGCCGAGGGCCATCGGCACCATGCCGATCATCATCGCGAGCGCCGTCATCAACACCGGACGGAAGCGCCCAGCGCCTGCCGCCAGCGCCGCCTGCAGCGGCGCCATGCCTTGCGCCAGCCGCTCGCGTGCAAAGCTCACTACCAGAATGCTGTTGGCCGTCGCCACGCCGATACACATCATGGCGCCCGTCAATGCCGGCACGCTCAGCGTCGTGTGAGTCAGGAACAGCATCCAGACGATGCCGGCCATGGCACCCGGCAGACCGCAGATGATCACCAGCGGATCGATCCACGACTGGAAGTTGATCACCATCAGCAGGTACACGAGCAGCACCGCGAACGCGATGCCCGTTGCGAGGCCGCTGAACGAGCTCTCCATGGTCTGGACCTGGCCGCGAATCACCACGCGGGCACCGCGCGGCAAGTTCGCTTTAGCGGCGTCGACGATGCGCGTAACGTCCGATGCCACGCCGCCCAGATCGCGTCCTTGCACCGAGCCGTAGATATCGATCACCGGCTGCACGTTGTAGTGCGTCACCACAGCCTGCTGCGTCGTGCGCGAGAACGTGCCGAGCGAACCGAGAATGCCATCGACTCCGCCTGCGTTGCTGCCCGAGCCGCCGGTGCCCGGCGTGAAGGTCGCGGCGAGCGGAATATTGGCCAGCGCCTGCAGCGAGTTGATGTCGTATTGCGGAATCTCCGTCGTCACGGGATAGCTCACACCATTCTGCGGATTGAGCCAGAAGTTCGGCGACGTCTGCGAGCTGCCGGACAGCGCAATCAGCAGGCTGCGCGCCACGTCCTGCTGCTGCAGGCCAGCCTGGAGCGCCTTGGTACGGTCCACGTCGACCGCGATCGCCGGTTGATCGTCCGGCTGCTGGATGCGCAGATCGACGAGTCCTTTGACGTTGCGCAGCTGGTTCAGCAATGTGTCGGCAAACGCGCGGTTGTCGTCGAGGTTGTTGCCGACCACCTGAATGTCGATCGGCGCCGGCAGCCCGAAGTTGAGGATCTGACTCACCATGTCCGCCGGCAGGAACGAGAACGTGACGGCGGGGAACTGCTCGCCGAGCGACTGCCGCAGCTTCGCCACATACTGCGCGGTCGGCTTGTGTTTCTCGTTCAGCGTGATGAGGATGTCGGCATCGGCGGTGCCGATCGGTGCGGAACTGCTATACGACAGGTTGATGCCGCTGGTCGGCAGGCCGATGTTGTCGACGATGGTCGTCAGCTCGTTTGCCGGGATCACCGTGCGAATGCTGTTCTCGATCTCGTCGGCAAGGCGCGCGGTCTGTTCGATGCGCGTGCCTGTTTTCGCCCGCATATGCAGTCGGATTTGCCCCGAGTCGATCTGCGGAAAGAAGTCGCGGCCGAGCAACGGCAGCAGCGCAAGCGAGCCGATGCACACAATCAGGAAGCTCGCGATAAACCGCCGTGGTGCAGCGAGCGCTCCTTCCAGCAGCCGCTCGTAGCGGCTGCGCAGCGCTTCGAAACGCCGTTCGAAGCCTTGCTGGAAGCGCACAAAGCGGTTCGCCGGCCGTGCGGGCTGACCGCCCTCTTCACCCGTCTGATGCGCGCCACGCAGCAGATACATCGCCAGCGTCGGCACCAGCGTGCGCGACAGGAAATACGATGCGAGCATCGCGAACACCACGGCCTCCGCGAGCGGCGTGAACAGGTAACGAGCCACGCCGGACAGCAACAGCATCGGCACGAACACGATGCAGATCGACAACGTCGAGATCAAGGTCGGCACAGCAATCTCGCCGGAGCCTTCAAGGATCGCCTGCAATAACGGCTGCCCTTGCTCCATGTGATGCGTCATGTTCTCGATCGCAACCGTTGCGTCGTCGACCAGAATCCCAACGGCCAACGCGAGACCGCCGAGCGTCATGATGTTGATCGTCTGGCCGAGCACCGACAACATGATCAGCGACGAGATCATGGCCAGCGGAATCGAGATCGCAATGATCAGCGTCGCGCGCCAACTGCCGAGAAACAGCAGGATCATCACCGCCGTCAGACCGGCAGCAATCAAGCCTTCGCGAATCACGCCCTGCACCGCCGCCTTGACGAACACCGACTCGTCGGTGACGGTCTGGATATTGAGGGCGGTCGGCATCTGCGCGCGAATCCGCGGCAACAGGCTCTTGATGTTGGAAATGATATCGAGCGTCGAGACGCTGCCGCTCTTTTCCACCTCGAGCAACGCGGCGCGCTGGCCGTCATGGCGCACGATGTTGGTCTGCGGCGCATAGCCGTCGCGCACGGTCGCAACGTCGTGCACATAGGTCACCGTGCCGTCGGGTTGGGTGCGGATCGGAATATTGTTCAGTTCTGCCACCGAAAGCGCCGCACCGTTCATGTTCACGTTGTACTCGAACGTGCCGATCTTCGCCGTGCCGCCCGGCAACACCAGATTCTGCGCGTTGACCGCCTTGACCACATCGGCGGGTGTCACGTGGTGGGCCTGCATCGCCTGCGGATCGATATCGACCATGATCTGGCGGACCTTGCCGCCGTACGGAATGGGGACCGCGGCGCCCTGCACCGTCGCTAGTTGCGTACGAATAAAATTGTTGCCGAGGTCGTAGAGCGTCTGTTCCGGCAAGGTCTTGCTCGACAGCGCCAGTTCCATGATCGGCACCGTCGACGCGTTGAACGTCAGCACCATGGGCGGGAGCGTGCCGGGCGGCATGATTTTCAGCAACGACTCGGCGCTCGTCGACGCTTCCGTCTCGGCTCGCGTGATGTCTGCGCCGGGGTGGAAGAACACCTTGACGACGGCCACGCCGTTGAGCGACTGCGATTCGATGTGCTCGATATCGCCAACGTCCGAGGTCAGCGCGCGCTCATAAGGCGCAATGATGCGGTGCGCCATATCCTCAGACGTCATCCCGTTGTAACTCCACACGATGCTGATCACCGGGATGTCGATGTTCGGAAAAATATCGACAGGGGTACGCACGATCATCAGCGGCCCGATGATCAGGAGCAGCAGCGCCAGCACGATAAACGTGTACGGGCGGCGAAGAGCGACTTTGACGATCCACATGATGAAGACGACGCCTGGAGAGGAGCAATAGCCGCAGTCTAATGAGCAGGGTTTTGCGTCGGGATTGCGCCTGGATGACAAACTCGTAATGAACCGCGGGGCTTGGCGCAGGTATCATCAAAGGCATCTGCCGGGTTCAACCCGATGGCAAACTGATGGAAGGCGACTGCGATGAAAGTCCTCGTAATCGAAGACGAACCGAAGGCCGGCGAATACCTGAAAAAGGGCCTGGAAGAGTCCGGCTTTGTGGTGGACGTGGCGCGCAACGGAGTGGACGGCCTGCACGTTGCCCTGGAGGAGTCGCACGACGTGATCGTGCTCGACGTCATGCTGCCTGGTATGGACGGCTGGCAGGTACTGCAGCAATTGCGTGGCCGCAAGGACACGCCAGTGCTGTTCCTCACCGCGCGCGACGAGATCGAGGACCGCGTGCGTGGCCTTGAACTCGGCGCTGACGACTACCTGATCAAACCGTTCGCGTTCGTCGAGCTGCTCGCCAGGGTGCGCACGCTGGCGCGCCGCGGCCAGGCTCGTGAGAGCGATACGCTGACCATCGGCGACCTCGAGATCAACGCGAGCCAGCGCAAGGTGCGGCGCGCCGGGCAGCGCATCGACCTCACGCCGCGTGAATTCGCGCTGCTGCATCTGCTCGCGCGGCGCAGCGGTGAAGTGCTGAGCCGCACGCAGATCGCCTCGTACGTGTGGGACATGAACTTCGATAGCGACACCAATGTGGTCGACGTCGCGATCCGCCGGCTGCGCGCGAAGATCGACGACAACTATCCGGTGAAGCTGGTGCACACGGTGCGCGGGGTCGGCTACGTGCTCGAAGTGAAGGGCGCGTGATGCGGCGGCTCTCGCTGACCGCGCGGCTTGCGGCCTGGTTCGCGCTGATCACCGTGCTGGTGTTTAGCGCCGGCGGCGGCGTGCTATATCGCACGCTGGCCCAGCAGATCCGCGCCCAGGACGACTTCGACCTGGTGCTGACGGCCCAGCGTTTGCGGCGTCTGACCAGCGAACTGGATTCGCCGCAAGGCATCACGCTTCATGAGTCCCGGCTCGATAGCCTGGTGATCGGCAATCAGGCCTTCTTCCTGAGAGTGCTGGATTCGGACGGTCACGTGCTGCTCGAACGCAATCCGTCGCACTTTGCGATTGGCGATCTGCAGAAAGTGAAAGCGCCGAACCGGATTTTCGAGCACGACGTGCAGGAATGGCATAGCGCTGCTGGCCTGACCATGCGCGGCATCGCTACGGATATTGCGCTGGCTGACGGCTCCGTGGTCCATGCAGTAGTCGGGCGCGAGATGAGCGATCGCGAGGCGCTCCTCGCCCGCTACCGCGACACGCTCTACCTCACGACGCTATGCGCGTTGCTTGCCGCGGCGGCACTCGGCTATCTCGCGGTGCGCACGTCATTGCGTCCGCTGCGCGACATTGCCGGCAGCGCCGCGCACGTGACGGTGGGCAAACTCGATACGCGCATTCCGTCGGGACGCGTACCGCGCGAACTCGCGGCGCTGGTCGACGCGCTGAACTCGATGCTCGCGCGCCTCGAGGTCGGCTTCGCGCGGCTTTCGCAATTCACGTCCGATCTCGCTCACGACCTGCGTACGCCGCTTGGCAACATGCGCGGGGCGAGCGAAGTGGCGCTCGCCCGCTCCCGCTCGGCCGATGAATATCAGGCCGTGCTGGTATCGAATATCGAGGAGTCCGAGCGCTTGTCGCGGATGGTGGAAAACGTGCTGTTTCTTGCCCGCGCCGACAATCCGCAATACGTGACCACGGCGGCCGACTTTCCAGTACGGGACGAACTGCAGCGCGTGGCCGAATACTTCGAAGGCATCGCGGACGATGCAGGCATTGCGATTCGCGTCGTGGCGAGCGGTCAGTTGCATGCGGACGTCGAACTGTTTCGTCGTGCCGTCAGCAATCTGCTCGCGAACGCGCTGCGCTATACACCGCGAGGCAAGACGGTGTCCATCACGGCAAATGGGGCGCCCGATGGGGTCACCGTCACGGTCGCCAATCCCGGCGTCCCAATCCCCCCCGAACACCTGACACGGCTCTTCGACCGCTTCTATCGCGTCGACGAGTCGCGCAGCAATTCAGCCGGCTCGACCGGCCTCGGACTCGCCATCGTGCGGACCATCATGGAACTGCACGGCGGCAGCGCCAGCGTCGAGAGCGACGCGGAAACCACGCAGTTCCATTTGCACTTCCCACCGCGCTGAGCATCCGATAGGCCGCGTCAATTCGATGCGGTACTAACACCTACGTCCATCTGGCCGCTTCTTACAAAACGGTGCTGCAGCGCAAAACCGCGGTGCGCGCAATCGCGAGACGGTGTTTGAATGTGCCGTCACCGCCCGCCAGAATGCCGCCCTGCGCGGCATTTCGCTTTTTTGTGCGCTGCCAAACGGGGGCGAGCCAGCCTACGATCCAACGCCAGTCCAGTACCAGGCTAACACCTTATGTATTCCAATCTCATATTGCCAACCCAATCGACGCCACCTATCGTGTGACTGGCGGCACAAGCGTCGTATGCATCTGTCATTAATATGAATTTATATAGCATATATATAGGACAGTGCAGCGTGACGTGGCACGCCATGGCGTTCAAGCGGTACTAGCAAAACGCCGATAACAAACAAGACACGCAAACGGAGACTCATCATGAGCAGCATTACCGAGCCTAGGGGGAAGTCAGGCTCTGCCCCATTCTTTTCCAAACAGGCCACCGTCGCCGGCCCGGGCTTCTCGCGCTGGATGGTGCCGCCCGCCGCCCTCGCCGTGCATCTGTGCATTGGCCAGGCGTACGCGTTCTCGGTGTTCAACGGACCGCTCACGAAGGTGATCGGCATCACGCAATCGGCGCCGGATGACTGGTCGCTCACCACGCTCGGCTGGATCTTTTCGCTGGCGATCGTATGCCTCGGTTTGTCAGCGGCGTTCGCCGGCAAATGGCTCGAGCGGGTGGGACCGCGCCGCACGATGTTTACCGCCGCCTGCTGCTTCGGCGGCGGCTTTCTGGTCTCGGCGCTCGGGGTCTGGATGCACCAGATCGTGTTGCTCTATCTCGGCTATGGCGTGATCGGCGGCATCGGTCTGGGGCTTGGCTATGTGTCGCCCGTATCGACGCTGATCCGTTGGTTCCCCGACCGTCGCGGCATGGCAACCGGCATGGCGATCATGGGCTTCGGCGGCGGCGCGATGATTGCCGCCCCGCTGTCCGTCGCCCTGATGAATCACTTCCGCAGTGCAACCGGCAACGGCGTTGCGGAAACCTTCGTAGTGCTGGGCATTGCGTACTTCATTTCGATGTCGATCGGCGCGCTCGCGATCCGCGTGCCGCCCGCCGACTGGAAGCCGGCCGGATGGACGCCGCCCGTCGGCAACCAGAACAAGATGATCTCGCGCAATCACGTGCACATTGATCAGGCGCTGAAGACGCCCCAGTTCTATTTCATCTGGCTCGTGCTGTTCCTGAACGTGACGGCGGGCATCGGCATTCTGGGCCAGGCGTCGGTAATGATTCAGGAGAGCTTCAAGAACACGGTCACGGCCGCGGCCGCGGCAGGCTTCGTCGGACTGCTGTCGCTCTTCAATATGGGCGGACGCTTTGTGTGGGCTTCCGCGTCCGACTGGATTGGCCGCAAGAACACCTACTTCATCTTCTTCGTGCTGGGCGCGGTGCTGTATTACCTCGTACCGGGCTTCGCGGCCTCGGGGCAGATCGCACTGTTCGTGCTCGCCTACTGCGTGATCCTGTCGATGTACGGCGGCGGTTTCGCGACAGTGCCCGCCTATCTGGCGGATATGTTCGGCACGGCTTTCGTCGGTGGCATTCATGGCCGTCTGCTGACGGCATGGGCCGCGGCGGGCGTGGCCGGTCCGGTGCTGGTGAACTACATCCGCGCCTATGAAGTGGCACATGGCGTGGCCAAGGCAGACGCATACACGATGACCGTGCACATCATGGCGGTCCTGCTGGTCGTGGGCTTTGTTTGCAACCTGATGGTCAAACGTGTGGACGACAAGCATCACATGAGCGATGCGCAACTTAAGAGCGGCCAATGAGGGAACCCGATATGAGCACGATTCAAACTAGCCAGCCTACCTCTACGGTCAAACTCGCCGTCTTCTGGCTGTATGTGACGATTCCGCTCGCATGGGGCGTGGTGAACACGCTGCTGCAAGCGGTGAAGCTGTTTGGCTGATCGCAGCAACCAGGAAGAGAACCACCCCACGTAAGGACGCGTGTGGGGTGGGGATTCAAACTCGGTCACTCAGGGTCAGGCGCATCGGCTTGCGCCTGACGTTTCGCTCAACGCGCTACTAGCGCCGAACTACCACTGGTACGCCGCGCCGGCACCGACCGTCGTCGTGGCTGAACTGATACCGGCGCCGAGCTTGACCTTCAGGCTTTGCGTCACGCGAGCCGACACGCCCACCGCGACCGCCTGATAGCCCTTGTAACCCGACGTACCCACACCGATGGCGAGGTTCTTGTTCGCATCGACGTCCGGGATCATCGTCAGCGCAATCGCCGACGCCGTCCCGCTGTAGGCGTTGCGCGCGATATCGCTCATGCCCGACTCGAACTGGCGCATGTTCACAGCGTCCGTCGGCCCGACACCGTCTGCGACGTTGACGATGCGCCGCTCGTTGCCTGCCGATCCGACGGATACCGTATTTCGCTGGTCGGCCAGCGAACCCTGCCCGATGGCGACCGAGTTCGCGCCGCTTGCGGTTGCACCGCCGCCGATCGCGGCTGAACTCGTACCGGTGGCCGCCGCCGGGACTCCGCCGGTATTGGTCGCGATACCGATGGTGCCGGTCGTCTGCACGTTCTGCACGGCCTGCGTAAGACTACTGACCTGCTGATTGGTGGTCCACAATTGCGCGCCGGTAACAGCATCGGTGCTGCTTGCCGACAAGGTCCCGGCCTGCAGGTTGGTCAACTTCACCGGCAGCGCGCCGGACGATCCACCCAGCGTGACTGAGTTATGCGCGGAACTGTCGTACTGCACCGCGTTCGCTACGGTTCCGCTGATCGAGCCGACCGTGGTTTGCAGGTTTGCGATGTCGTTGGTGTTCTGCGTCACGCGGCCGTCGAGATTGCTGATTGCGCCACCGACACTATTCACAACCGTGCCGCCGACGTTATAGCTCGGCGCCGTTATCGTGCCATCGGCGTTCACAGTGGAGCCGCCACCGAGCGCCACCGCCGTGCTCGCAGCATGCGTGTACAGTTGCGAGCCGTTGACGGCGTCCGTACTGGTGCCGTTGACCGCCCCGGACGCGACGCCGGTCACGACACGATTACCCGCCGTGCCGGCCAGATTGATCAGCGTGCCGTCCGTCGCTCCACCTATGTTGATGGTGCGGCTTGTGGCGTCCTGCGTGACGAGACCGAGGTTGCCCGCGGCGATGTCCTGCTGCAGCGTTGTCAAACCGTTGTCGAGCGAGCCAAGGGCATCGCCCACCGTGGTCTGCGTGCCGCCCTGCACATGGTAGGTGGGCGCCGTCACCGAGCCGTCAGCGTTGATCTGCGCGCCACCGCCCAGCGCGGACACGACAGGCTTGAGCTGACCCACGCTAACCGCGGAGCCGTCGGTCGTGCCCGGTGCGACGCCTAGCAATTCACGCGCGCCGGCTGTACCCGTGAAGTCGACTTGCGCGCCGTCCGTGTCCTTGCCGACGGTCAGATTGCGCGAGGTGGGATCCTGTTGCACAAGACCCACTGTCCCCGTGTTGATCTCGTTGGTCAGGTTCGTGACCGATCCTTCGACCGTCGTGACACGCGCATCGAGGTTGGTGATATCGCCGGTGTTCTTGGCGATGTTGCTGGTGTTCTGGGTAATGTCGGTGGTGTTCTGGGCGATGTCGTTCGCGTTCTGGGCGACGTTCTGGTTGGTGGCATACAACTGTGCGCCATTGACCGCATCGGAACTATCCGCAGCCAGTGTCCCTGCTGCGACGTTGGTGATCCGCACAGGCGTGCCGGCATTGCCTATGGTCACACTGTCATGCGCGCTAGAGTCGTACATCACCGCATCCGCACTCGCGGCTGTACCGGACGTAACGGCAGCAGCCAGTGCTGCGCCTACGTCGCTATAGGTGCTGCCGCCAATGGTGTAGGCCGGCGCGCTTACGGTGCCGTCTCCGTTGACTTTCGAGCCGCCGCCGAGCGCCGCCGCCGTGCTGGCGGCATGAGCGTACAACTGCGATCCGATCACCACGTCAGAACTGGCCGCGGTCACCGCGCCGGACGCCACGTTCGTGAGCGTGACCGGCACCGCCGCAGCGACGCCACCGAACGTGACTTTGCTCTTCGACAAATCGTCGTACGCGACGAAGCTGTTCAGCAGATTGCCGCTCGCGTCGATATTCGCACCAAGGTTTTTCAACTGACTGACGTTCACCGCGTCGGCATTCTCGGTACCGGCTGCCACGTTGATGATCTGACGCTGTTGCGTGCTGCTGCCAACCGAGACCACATTGGCCCGGTCCGCCCGTGCACCGCTACCGATGGCCACCGAGCCGCTTGCCGTTGCGCTGGCGTTACCACCGATGGCAATTGCGTTCGAACCCGTCGCCGACGAATCGGCCAGCGTGGAGTTCACGTGAAAATACTTGATGCCGCCGCCGTTGACGATATTGTTGACCGTGTTGGTCACGTTCGTCACGTTACTCACCGCGCTCGCCGCCCTATCTGCCAGATTCGCGACATCCTGATTCGTCTGGTACAACTGCGAGCCGTTCACTGCATCCGTGCTGCCAGCCGCCATGGTACCCGCCGCGAGACCCGTGATCTTCGTGCCACTGGCACCCTTGAGCGTAATCGTGTCTTGCGCCGTATCGTCGTACGCAGCGAAGCTGTTCAGCGCGTTGCCGCTAGCGTCCAGGTTCGCACCCAGACGCTTCAACTGACCGACATTGACCGCATCCGTGTTCTGTGCGCCCGCTGCCACGTTAGTCAGCGACACCGGTGCCGTCGCACCGGCACCGCCCAGCGTCACGCTGGTGTGCGACGTCGAGTCGTACTGCACTGCGTCTTTCGAAGCGCTGCCGGCAGCGGCGAGGGCCGAGCCGATATCCACATACGTCTGGCCGTTCACCGTAAATGTGGGCTGCTGGAGCGTGCCGTCCGGGTTGACACCGGCGCCGCCGCCGATTGCGTTTGTGACACCCGTGAGCTGACCGACGTTCACGACGTCGGTGTTCTTCGTGCCCGCTGCCACGTTGACAATCTGGCGTTGCTGCGCGCTCGTGCCCACGGAGACGACATTGGGGCGATCGGCGAGTGAACCCGTGCCGAGCGCAACCGAACCCGCAGCACTGGCCAGTGCATTCGCGCCCAGTGCAAGTGCACCCGAGGTGCTGGCCAACGCGTTCGTGCCGAGTGCTATCGAATTGGCGGCGCCCGAAGACGTGTAAGCGTTGTACCCGAAGGCAATCGAGCTATCGCCGGAGGCCATGCTGCTCGTGCCGAACGCCATGGTGTTGGCGCCTTCCGTGTCGGCGTGATACCCGATCGCCACACTATTCGTTGCGTTGGCGCCGGTAGTAGCCGCAGAGCCGACCACCGTGGCATTGACCGACAGCGCGGCGGCGCCCGAACCGACCGCCGTTGACCCTGCGCTACCCGCGCCGGCACCCGAGCCGACTGCGAGTGCGTCGGGGCCCGTTGCCATCGCTGCCGGACCGATCGCCATGGCATTGAAGTCGTTGGATGCCTCGGTCGAAGTCCCCTGGATCACGTTCTGGCTCACCGCGATGTAGCTGGTCACAGACGGAGCCGCACCGCCTACTTGAGTAGCACCGAGCAACACGGATTTCACGGTGCTGCCCTGTTGCGTGATCTGGGTCTGCAGTGCTGCAACCTCGTTCGCGGGTGAAGTCCCTTGAGCGTTCAGGATGTCCCATACCTGGCCGACCGTGACAGCATCAGTCATGTTCGTACCGCTTGCCACGTTTGTCATGCGCCGCTGGTTGTCCTTGCTGCCGACGGACACCGCGTTCTCCTCGTAGCTCTGGGAGTGTGCCCCGATCGCCATTGAGTTGGCGTATTGCGAGCGCGCACTGGCACCGATCGCCACCACGGCATCGGGACCATTTTGACTCGCGAAGGCCTTCGTTGAAAACACCGCCGCGACCGCCGCGAGCATCGCTACGCTGCGGACTTTGAGGCTCGACTTCTTGCCGCGCCCTCTGGTTGTCTCTGCGGCATCCACATAGGTTCCCGACGACCCGTTCCACACCGTCTTATAAGATTTATTCAAATTTTCCTCCCTTCCTCTTAAGAACAACCCAACTCACACAACACGATCTTTTCTTATGCATTCCTAAATTAGTTGCGTAAATGCGTAACCAATTAAGAATCGCGACACCTGTTTGCGACGCCCCAACCCCTCGCGACGCAAAGGGCCCGGCCAACCCAACAGATCACACGTGGTCAGGCTATTTTTAGCCCAATTGATTGAATTAGCTCCTTTCTACGCCAAATCGGCCAGATAGGACATACGAAAAGTCCTAAATCCAACAGCGGATCACAAGGTTTAACCGCGGGGTTTGAGCGCAAAGGTTTAAGTGCCGCTAGCCACGTTGCAGGGTCGCCATCCCGGCAGCCAACGCAAGGGGGAAATGAGGCGAGTCCCAGTGTATCGACCGTCGCCGTATGTTTCAGCCTGGCCGAATGGCCAGCCCTTTCCCCAGCGCTCAGCCATCGTGATCGTCACAAGGGAAGCCCACGAGGTCATACCCCTGGATTACCCGCTAAGCGCTCATACCGGACGGTGCGGCGGAACTCACCTCACACTATCGCCGCGTCCCCTCACTCAACGGAGTCCAACGTCACAGGAAACGTAATCTCAAAACTCGTTCCCTCACCCACATTCGAGTCGAAGCGGATCTGTCCGCCCAGCACCCGGGTCAACTCGCGGACAATCGCAAGTCCAAGGCCCGCGCCGGGGATATCGTCTTCCGTCGCCCGCTCGAATTCCTTGAATACCCGCTCGCGATCCGATGCCCCGATACCCACTCCGGTATCCGAGACCCGCAACCGCCATTGACGCTCGCCGTCCGCCGTCATCGCCAGTTCGATCTGGCCCACCTTGGTGTACTTCGCGGCGTTGGTCAGCAGGTTAAGCGCCACCTGTTTCAGTTTGAGCCGATTCGACACGACCGTGCTCAAAGCCTCATCGAACGTAGGGGCCAGGCGCAAACCCTTGGCTTCAATAGCAGGATTGCACGAGGCAACCAGTTCGTCGAACAGGCCGCGCAAGTTGAAGCGCTCCACGGCCGGTTGATGGCTATCGCCCAGCATGACCGAATACTCGACCAGCTCGTCCACGAGCGCCTTCATGTCGGCCGCCTGGCGGTTAGCGAGCGCAAGCGCCGCCTCGACCTTCGCAGGCGCGCGCGACATCAATTGCAGTGCCATCGAAAAGACATTCAGGAAATTACGCAAATCATGCACGACGCTACGCGTGATCTGCATGCGCGACTCGTACAGATCGCCTACCAGCTTCTGCTTCAAGGTAAGCTCGTGATTCGCCCGCTCCAGCTGGCCGGTGTATTCATCGATTTTCCGATCGCGTTCGGTGAGCACTTCGCGAATCGAAGTGAGCGTGACAAAGCTGACCGCCTCGTCGATGAAGTGCCGTGCACGCTCCTCATGACGTCGAGTGAAAAACGACCGCGATTCGCTGAACTGGACAATCTGACCGGCCAGCATCTGCCGGAACAAATCGAGTTCACGCACCAGTTCGTCGATCCGGTATCCCTGCTTCCAGCGCAGCTTGCCGTGCTTACGCGCGTTGCGCTCGATAGCCGGCTCGACCTGATCGAGATCCTGATCTTCCAGCGCGCTGCAGATTTCCTCGAGAATGGCCGGAATGTGGTCGGAGAGCTGCTCATACGTCAGCCGGTCGGCGTCGCTCAGCTCGATGTCATGGAACACAGCCCTCATCCAGCGCTCGGTCAGGCTGACCTGCTCCTGGCGGAGGCTCTCGGCAAATGCGCGGAGCGGACGGAGTTGAGTATCGGGCATGAGTCAGGGCCTGCCGCCACGAGGAAGGGGAATGGGTGACACATGGCCGGAAGCATGCTGAGGGGAAGGTCTATGGCTTTCCGCACGACCGGCCACGCCCCAGTATGCGCGATCTGAGCGGCAAACATCAATTTGCCCACGCACATCTGGCTTTCAAATAGATTTCGCCCGCTACCCTGCTAGTCTATCCGCGCAAAAAATGCGGACGAGCGGCGGCCGGGACGAATCCGTCGCGGCGACCGCGCCGGCCGCCGGCTTCTTCTATTCGGTCCACCGAACCACGCGTGGCAGGCGGCCTGCGATATTGCGTCCTCGGTCTACCGGACGCCCGCAGGCAAGCCGTCACTAGATCCGTTCGAACAGCACGTCTTGCGCGCCTTCCCATAGCACCTTGGTGCCAAGTTCACGCAGACGTTCCTTGCCTTCGACGACAGTCAGGAAATGATTGCCGGCCAGTTGCCCCATCTTGCTGGCAAAACAGCAGGAGCCATAGGCGAGGATGATCTCCGTTTCGCTATAGCCGCCGGGATAAAACAGGATGTCGCCCACCGACGGATGGCTCGTATGGTTCTCGAAGCCCACAGCCGTGCCATCATTCTCCAGTTTGAAGTCGCCGAGCGGCACCCAGCAGCCTTCGCCGCTCCAGCGAACGTGGATCAGCTTCTGGCGATACGGCAAAAGCTTCAGGAAGGCGGCCACCGTCTGCGGTGCATCCGGGTGGGTCTCGGCGATAAATTCGTGGCCGCAGGAGGTAATGCGAAGTCGCGTCATTGCAGTCTGTCCGCTTGATCGGGTTGAAGGGGATGGTCGGCCGTCCGCCATTTTGTGGGCGGAGGCCGCCCGCCGACAGATACAGTTCCGGCAGCGCCGGTCAGGCCAGTTGTTGGCAGCGCAAGCCGGACAAGGTAACAAGCATGCAATGTGTCTGGGCGTTAGCGAACCATCCTGACAGGCTTGGATCGCGTTGGCAACGGTGGCCGTCGCGGCCCGCTTGGCCGGGAGCATGGTCCCGAGCGTCGGCACCGGTCGACCGCTCTCTCTTGATCTCAGTCGGCTATATGGCGGGTTTAGCCGTCGTCCACGTCCCGATGATTTCCTCGATTGCCCGCGCGGCCGATATCAGCGCCGCCTCGCCACGCGGTTTGCCGACGATCTGGATACCGACCGGCAAACCGCTCGCGGTCATGCCGCAGGGAATCGCCATCACGGGCACGCCAAGCATCGTCAGGCTGTAGGTAATCGCAAGCCAGTCAATATACGTTTCGAACCGCTGCCCCGCAGCTTCCTTCACGTAGCGCTCTTCGACGGGGAATGGCGGCACAATCGTCGCAGGACAAATCAGTACATCATAGGATTCCAATAGCGCTGCGGTCCGGTTGAACAGCTCGCCGCGCGTCCGATAGGCAGCGGACACCGCACGCCCTTCAAGCTGCAAACCGAACTCGATGTTCCAGATGACGTTCGGGTTCAACGCATCGCGATGCTGCGCGAGGACCGCTTCGTAGTTCATCGCATAGGACACACCACGCAGCACGTGAAACGCCTTGTGTGCCGCGCTGAGATCGATGTCCGGCGTATCCACGCCGATGCCCGCAGCCGTCAGGCGGTCCATCGTTTTGCGGCAGACGTCGAGAATCTCCGTCTCAGGCTTCGCAATACCCAGTCCCTCGCTAAACGCAATGCGCGCCGGACGCTGCGGTTGTAGCGCGCAATCGAGAAAACGCCGGGAAGGTTCGGCTGGCGACAGTGGCGCGCCGGGATGCTCGCCGCACATTGCGTCGAGCAGCAAGGCGGTATCGGTGACATTGCGCGCCATGGGCCCTTGCACGCCGAGCGTCTCGAACGGATTGGCCGCTGGCCCGGTGGCAACCCGGTTCGGCGTCGGCCGCAAGCCGACTACACCACAGAACGCCGATGGCGTTCGCAGCGATCCAGCCAGATCCGAGCCGTGAGCGACCCATGCGGTCCCTGAGGCGAGTGCCGCTGCCGCACCGCCGGATGATCCGCCCGCCGAGCGCGACAGGTCCCACGGATTGCGCGTGATGCCGAGCACGCCGTTGTAGGTGTGTCCGCCCGAGCCGAACTCCGGCGTATTGGATTTCGCGTACACCACGCCGCCACGCGCTTCGAGCCCGGTCACCAATAGATCGGAGCGTTCCGGGATCCGCTCGCCATAGATCGTCGAGCCGCGAGTGGTGCGAACTCCGGCCACATCGGTCAAGTCCTTGATCGGCACAGGCAGGCCGCACAGCAGGCCACGCTCGGCGACCGGGCGTTTTAGCAATGCGTCCGCATGGGCATGCGCCCGTTCCCAGCAGAGCGTAGGCAGCGCATTGACGCGCGGCTCGACCTGCTCGACGCGCCACGCCAATGTGTCGAGCAGGTCATGGGGGGTGACCTCTTCGCGCCGCAGCAAGCCGACGATTTCGTGGGCGGATCGGTCGACCAGGGTGGCATCAACGGACATGAGCGGGACCTCTTTCTATCGGTGATAAAGGGTCCCAAAGTGTCTCACGTTGCGCTCAATCGGGTTGGCGAGCCGGGCACGGACACAGGCACGAGATGCGCTACACCTTCAACCGGTACCCCGTCTTGAAGATCCACGCGACGATGACCAGAAAGATCGCCAGAAACAGCGCGGTCATGCCGAGGCTGACGGCGATGTCCACATCCGCCATGCCGTAGAAACTCCAGCGAAAGCCACTCACCAGATACACGATAGGATTGAACAAAGTCACGATCTTCCAGAACGGCGGCAGCATATTGACGGCGTAAAAGCTCCCGCCGAGAAATGTCAGCGGCGTAATGATCAGCAGCGGCACGAGTTGCAGCTTCTCGAAACTGTCTGCCCAGATGCCGATGATGAAACCGAACAGGCTGAAGGTCACCGCCGTGAGCACCAGGAATAGCACCATCCAGAATGGGTGCTGCACCTGCAGCGGCACAAATAGACCAGCAGTGGCAAGAATGATCAAGCCGAGCAGAATCGATTTGGTTGCGGCCGCACCGACATAACTCACCACGATCTCGAGGTAGGAGACCGGCGCGGACAACAATTCATAGATCGTCCCCGTGAACCTTGGAAAGTAGATCCCAAACGACGCATTCGAAATGCTTTGCGACAACAGCGACAGCATGATCAGGCCCGGCACGATGAACGCGCCATAGCTAATGCCGTCTACTTCCTTGATGCGCGAGCCGATTGCCGCACCGAACACCACGAAATATAGCGAGGTTGAAATCACCGGCGCAATGATGCTCTGCATCAGCGTGCGCCAGGTCCGCGCCATCTCGAACTTATAGATTGCCTTGATAGCGTGAATGTTCATTGGTCACCTCTTAGCAGGCTGACAAAGATGTCTTCAAGCGAACTCTGCGTGGTCTGCAGATCCTTGAAGCGGATGCCTGCGTCGTCCAGCGCCTTCAGCAAGGCAATGATGCTGTTGTGTTCGCGCTCCGTGTCGTAGGTATAGATCAACTCGTTGCCGTCGCCCGAGAGCGTGAGACGATAGTCCGCGAGTTCGGCCGGCACCTCTTGCAGCGGGCCTTCGAGTTGCAGCGTCAATTGCTTCTTGCCGAGCTTGCGCATCAACTCGGCCTTCTCTTCGACCAGCATGATCTCGCCACCGTTGATCACGCCGATCCGGTCGGCCATCTCTTCAGCTTCGTCGATATAGTGCGTGGTGAGGATGATCGTCACACCGCTTTCGCTCAGCGAGCGCACCAGTTGCCACATGTCGCGCCGCAGTTCGACGTCGACACCGGCAGTTGGCTCGTCGAGAAACAGCACGCGCGGCTCGTGCGAAAGCGCCTTGGCAATCAGAACCCGCCGTTTCATACCGCCCGAGAGCGTGATGATCTTGTTGTTGCGCTTGTCCCACAGCGAAAGGTCCTTGAGAACCTTCTCGATGTAAGCGGGATTCGCCGGCTTGCCGAATAGTCCACGGCTAAACGACACCGTGGCCCAGACCGTTTCGAAAGCGTCGGTGGTCAGTTCCTGGGGCACGAGTCCGATCAGCGAGCGCGCTGCGCGGTAGTCGGTGCCAATGTCGTGACCGTCCACCAGCACCGCGCCTTCAGTCGCCTTGACGATCCCGCAGATGATACTGATCAGCGTCGTCTTACCGGCTCCGTTCGGTCCCAGCAGCGCGAAAATCTCACCGCGGCGAATCGCCAGATTGATGTTTTTCAGCGCATGAAAACCGGAAGCGTAGGTTTTGGAGAGATTGGTGACAGAGACGATAGGCTGCATGGAGGACACGGGTGCGGACGTCGATACCGGTTGAATATGTCGGGCCGCAGCCCGGAGAGGTGATCCAGAATCGATGATGACCCTCGCAATGTCAATGGAAATGGCTGACCGCACGGGCAGCGCCGCAAGCGGGCGCTTCGACCGGTAGTCAGCAGGATCAGATTATCGCTGGGGAATCTCGAACACGAGACAGGTCGTCGTGGCATGTGCATACAAAGTGCCATCGGGACCGACCAGACGCGCCTCGGCGGTCGCCAGTTGGCGGCCGCAATGAATCACCTTGCCCTCCGCGCGCACGCGCGCCACGCGGGGCGTGAGTCCCTTCACATAGTTCACGCTGAGTTCGGCTGTGGTGTAACCGCGGCCTGGCGGCATCATGGTGTGCACGGAACAGCCGAGCGCCGAATCGAGCAGCGTCGCAAACCAGCCGCCGTGAATCGTGCCCAGGGGGTTCAGATGCTGCGCGAGCGGCGTGCCTTGAAACACGGCCCGGCCTTCGCCGACTTCCATGAGCGTGAAATCGAGTGTCTTCGCGATCTCAGCAAAGGGTATCTCACCCCGCGCCATGGCCTGCAACACTTCGAGGCCCGTCTTGCCGGCCAGTTGTTCAGGGCTCGCGAGCCCTGGCCCGGGCCCTGCCTCCAGCCGGCTGCGCACCTCCGCCTCCTCGGCCAGCCATGTCTCCAGCATTTGCTCGGATGTCAAATCGATTCTCCGGTTTTTATCGCGGCTTATGGCGCTTTTTGCCGCTCATTGTCGCTTACGGCGGGTCATTGCGCCTCATCGCACGATTTGGCTCCTCAGCCCTCCGTGCGTGCCAGTTTCTGCTCCAACCTGGCGCGCACCTCAGGCCACTCGGCGTCAATGATACTGAAGCGCACGGAATTTCGCTTACGAGCGGCCGGCATGATGCGTTCGTGGCGCACAATGCCTTCCCGCCTTGCACCAATTCGCAGGATGGCCGCGCGCGACTTTTCGTTCAGTTCGTCAGTGGTGAATTGCACACGTACGCAGTCCATCGCGTCGAATGCATGGCGCAGCAGCAGGTATTTGGCCTCCGTATTCACTCCCGTGCGCTGAACCGATGCAAAGAGCCACGTATGGCCGATTTCGAGCTTGCGGTTGCTGCGATCGATTTTTACCTGGATACGCCGAATCCATGGCTCACCAGCGCGGAAGTCGACCCTGTGGGGCAGCGTTGGCAACCGCCGCGCCGTTTCAACTGAATCAGCTCGCCAGCTTGCGAAACGTTTCGAGCACGGCATCACCCTTGAACGGCTTGACGATCCAGCCCTTGACGCCCGCGGCCTTGCCGCGCTCCTTCATTGACGGGCTGCTCTCCGTGGTTAGCATGATCACATTGACCGTGCTGTTGCCGAGTTCGCCGCGAATCTTCTCGACCATCGTCAAGCCGTCCATATTCGGCATGTTGACGTCGCTGATCACGAGCTTGATGCCGGGGCTAACTTTGAGCTTGGTGAGGCCGTCTTTGCCGTCCACTGCCGTATCGACGTCCAGTCCGTTCTTTCTCAGGAAGCCGGCCACCTCATCACGCACGGTGCTCGAGTCATCCACAACCAATATTTTCGACATGTCTGTTTCCTATCGCATCAATCAAAATAAATCGAGCTCGCCCGCGCCTGCTATTGCGCCAGCAGCTTGTTCCCGTCATCGCGCCTACCTGCTTCCTGCAACATTCAAAACAGCTCGAGTTCACCACTGGTATCTTCGACTGCGCTTACTTCGGCGACAAAATCGATCGGCGCATGCGCACACATGCAGATCGTTGCCCCTAAACTGATTGCACCGTTGATCGTGACCGCATACGACGCCAGAAACTCCGGCTTGAGTGCCTCCAGATAGGGCATGCAACGCGCGCTGAGCACATACGGCGTCGACATTCCCAGATCCGGGAAATAGTGGAGCAGTTCCTGATTCACTGCTCCACAGCACAGATTGCAAATCTCCAGAAAGACTTCCAGGAACGGCCGCTCCGACTCCTTCTTGATGAAGTACTGACGAGTACGTTCGTCCTCTTCATCGAAGTGAAGAATCAACAGCAGCCGGAACGCAATGCCCGAGACCGTCAGAATCACCAGATTGGCATCGGGCATGCTGTGCGCGCCATGCGCATCGGCCGCCACGATCTCGCAGGCATCCCCCGCGTCCATCGTCAGGCGCGACTTCGCCGCCTTGAAAAAGATACGTTCGATACTGTCCTTCGCATGCGCACAGATCACGTCGATGCCTAATGAAGCGTGGATTGAAACTGGTTAGCGAGCGATTCGACGCTGGAGAGCGAGGCGGTAATCATCTTGCCGCCTGCCTGAATGTCCTGGAAGGTCGCCGTGGTCGTCAGATCGTTTCGATGCAGACTGTCCCGGTAGCTTTTCGACAGCTCTTCGGAGCGCGCCGCAAGTGCCCGAACCTCGCTCGCCACGACCGCAAAGCCACGGCCCGCCGTGCCGGCACGAGCCGCCTCGATCGAGGCATTCAGCGAGACGATAACGACATGCCGGACAATCGAAGACAGCTCGCGGTTCTTCGCGTGCATGTCCTGGTTCTGCGTCATCAATGAGATCATCTGTTCATGCCAGCGCTCGAACGTGCTCGCAAGCGCCTTCAAACGCGCGGCTTCGGCGGCAAGCTGGGCGGCCTTATGAGCCAACTGGTCCTTACCTTCCACGGCGGCTTTCAGTTCTGAGCGCACCTCGTCGGCACTGTCCGACTGCTGCTGCAAATCCTCGCACAACTGCGCGATCGCGGCGTCCAGGTCCTGCTTCTCCTGCTCATGCAAAGCGATCAGCTCGCTTTGCGCCGCATTTGCCCGCGTCAGTGTTTCCACCTGACGATCCGCTCCGGAGCGCAGCCGGCCCATCGCCTTTACGCTTGCCAACCGGTGCGCCGCCAACGCCGCAAAGGCGGTAACGACGACGCCCGCCAGTGCGCCTAAAAGATACTGTTGAATCACAGCCCATCCTTCCGAGTGCCCATCACAGCGATGGGCGTAGAGTTACGCCGCTCACTTAGCCGCTCAATCAGCCATCGCATCGAGTTGCAGTTCGTCCACGTCGCCGCCTGCCGACATGCCGACCGTGTCCACTGCGAGTTTTTCCGGCAGGTTCACGATCGTCTGGAACTGGCGGAAATCGGCGCCCTTGTGGTCGTCGGTAAAACGCAGCGCGATGCTGCCGTGCTCACGTTTGAGGAAGTCGCGTACCGCGTCCATCCCCACGCCGCGTCCCGATACTTCGGTAACCTTATCGGCCGTAGAAAAGCCCGGACGGAAGATCAGCTCGGCGATTTCTTCGTCGCTCAACGGCTGGTCTGCTTCGATCCAGCCCTTCTCGATCGCCATGGCGCGGATTCGCTTCAATGCGAGGCCTCGGCCATCATCGCTAAGCGTGATCTGCAGCGCGCCTTCGCCGACGCCCACTTCGATATCGATGGCGCCCGCGGCCGCCTTGCCTTGTGCATTGCGCACTTCAGCGGCTTCGAGCCCGTGATCGACGGAATTGCGCAGCAAATGCATGAACACGTTCTTCAACGCGCTGCCCGCCTCACGACGCAGGCGGTAACCGTTATCGTCGACGTGTACAACCGGCGCTTTCTTGCCCAACTCCTCAGCCAGCGACGGCAGCGATTCGAGCACGCCGGACAGGGCCTCGCCCACGGTCTCTGTGCCGAGCACGCGCAGAGCTTTGCGCACGTTCTCGCGCATCGACTGCAGCGCGTGCAGATCGTCGGACTTGGCCGCTTCGATCAGACGCAAACTCTCCTGGATATGCGCGATGTCGACCATCAGGTAGCGCTCCGCGCTCTCGCGGCGGCTCGCGCCGTTGCGTCCGAGGCTGACTTCGTTGATCGTCGCGTAGCTTTCGACAGCAGCCCGCACGCGTGCCAGCTCCTGCATCAGGCTGTCCTGATCCCATGCTTCGTCGGCCTCGGCGTGACGCAGCTCGTGATAACGCTGCTCCGTTTCATGCACGATGTTGGTCAGGTGCTGCAGGTTATAGGTCCGCGCATTGCCTTTGATGGTGTGCATGTTGCGGAACAGTTCGGCAATCGCTTCGCGATCGGCTTGCGAATGCTGGCGAATAATGCGCTCGTTCTCGTTGATGAAGCCCGCCGAACTCTCGATGAAGTGGTGGAACTTCTCTTCGCTCACCGCAAGAATCTCGCCGATCATCTCCAGCCTGCGCTTCTGTTCGCCCGCTTCCGCAGCGAGCTTGCGCAGTTCGGTGACGTCGCGCACGCACAGCATCAGGCGCACGATCGTATCGCTGTCGTCGGTAATCGCCGACCAGTTCAGGTCGAGGATCTTCACGCGACCGTCCGACATGCGCTTTGAGATTTCCGTAACCAGCAGGTGCTCGTTGAATGCGAAGTTGATGGCGTCTTCGCCAAGGCACGCGTAGCTCGCCGCATCGACTTGCGACAGAACATCGGCGCCCAGATCCGTATCGGCAAACACCAGATCCATCAAGCTGCGGCCTGCAATGTCGCTGGTCTCGAAGATCGCTTCCAGATACGCCGAATACTCGGAATGAATCACCGCCCCTTCGACGACCGTCAGGATGCCCTGCTGCATGTTCTGCAACATTGCCTGAATATCGGCGGTCTTCTGCTTGAGCTGGAGCGAGCTTTCCTGAATCTTCTCGATCATGCCGTTGAACGCCACAATCGAATGGCCGATTTCGTCCATCCGGCCCACCGGCACCCGGCGCGTGAAGTCCTGGCTGGACGCGATCTCGCTCATCATGGCTTGCATGCGAGTCAGCGGACGCGTGATCTGGCGATAGAGCAGCGAGCCGATCGAGGTCAACAGGATGATCGCAATACCCGTGACGATGGCGATCGCCGTGGTGGTCGTCGAGAGCGTGCCGTTCAGCGTCGTAATCGCCTCATCCTTCTCGCGGTTCTTCTCGATGCGCAGCGTCTCGACGATGCCTTCGAGCTCGTCGCGATACTGCGCCACGTTCGCGAACAGATAAGCTTGCGCGAGTTCGTTCTTGCCCGCGGCCTTCATCTTGGCCGTGTCGTCGATGGCGGAGAAATAATTTTCGAGGCTATCGGCGGCCTGCGAGACGAGACCCTTCTGCGCCTGACTTGCCGCATCACGTGCCTGTAGTGCCAGCGCCTGTTGCAAGGCGGCCTTCTTGGCCTTGAGTTCGTCCTGTGCCTGCGCAACGACATTGCCGTCTGGCGCATACACCAGCGTCATGATCGCAAGCTGCACGTCCTTGACCTGCGAAACCAGATCGGCTGACGCGAGCGCGCTAGGCACCACCCCTTCCGTCACCTGCTTGACCTCTGCGGCACTGTGCCGGGTCTGGTAGACCGCATAGCCGCCAATCGCGGACAGTGCGACAAACATCAGGATTACCAATAGCGTGATGCGATGACGGATAGTCATTTCTGCAAATTCCCCGGGTGTAACGTGCGTGGTCTGCTCTTGATGAGAGCTGCTCGATCTTGTGGTGTGGGCGATTTGTCGAGCGCCACGATTATCGTGGATGGTATGTGACCGATCGATGACCAAAGATAGCGCCCCGATTTAATCCACTGAGGAATGTGCGAGAAATGATATGTAATTGTTGCGCATTTCAAATGCGTGAAATTTCTCTCAAGATTTTCTTAAAGTTTTCCTGGACCCTGCCGTTAACCCCAACCCCCGGGTGGGTCACCGCCGTGAGCTAGTTCAACACCCTTAAGCGGCGCCATCTCGTATCCATGTCTTTCAGCAGCGCGATATAACTGACGGCACGCTCCGTGCCGAGGCTTGCACTCGCGGCTTCGTTCGTTTCGTTCCACAAGCGCTCGAATCGGTTCGCAGCCTCCACTCTGGCAAGCGGCTGGTTCAACAGAACCACAAATGCAAATGACAGCTCTTCTACGCTTCGATGCATCGGCGAATGCAATGAGATCGATTTGGCAGAGTGATTCAAAAGGCCCTCAGACGATAATTTTTATATGAACGTGTCGTGCTGCGCGATAGCGGACACAAACAGCATTCTCAACACAGTTTGTCACTGGAATATTACGGGGTGATTCAAGCGCCAGCATTGAATTTATCCGGCGAGGACGCATCGGGCATGCTCCCTGCTGCTGCAGTCGGCGCACGGCGCAGCAGTAACCGCGGGCCACCGTCACTGACTTAAAAGGTTCATCGGGGCGACCTAGCATGAAACGTTCGCATTCATGGAGCAGCCGGCCAGCATCCGCGACCTTGCCCCCCACCGCTTCCGGGAGCGCAAATGCTCGTTCACTTCATGCCCTCGTCAGGCATTGTGGTTGCCATGCTGGTCGTCTGCCTCGTGATGGTGCTGGCATTCGAGGCGACCAACGGATTCCACGATTCCTCCAACGCTGTCGCGACGGTGATCTATACGCAGTCGTTGGCTCCCGTCCCGGCTGTGATCTTGTCGGGTCTGATGAATTTCATCGGCGTGCTGGTGGGAGGGATTTCGGTCGCCTACGCGCTAGTCGAGATTTTGCCGCCTGATGTGCTGACCCCACCCGACGGATCACCCGCCGTCCCCATGCTGATGTCAATCTTCGCAGCGGCCTTGTTCTGGAACATTCTGACGTGGGCGTTTGCAATACCCAACAGCAGTTCGCACTGCATCATCGGCGCGTTGATCGGAGTCGCGGCCGCGGATGCGCTCTTGAAGGCGCGCAGCATGACGCAAGGGGTGGACTGGAAACAGATCGTGACTGTGTTGAAGGGGCTTGCCGTATCGCCGGTCCTCGGCCTGCTGCTCGCAGGCGGCCTGTACGGCATTCTGCGCCTGGCGGTACGCCACGGCCACCTGTTCGAAGCGCCGAAAGAAGGCGAGCCTCCGGTCTGGTGGTTACGCGGGCTGTTGATCCTGACCTGCACCACCGTCAGTTTTTCGCATGGCACCAATGACGGCCAGAAGAGCATCGGCCTCATCATGCTGACGATTATCGGCTTGCTACCGGCCGCGTACGCACTTAACCCGCAGGCTACCGGCCAGATGACCGAACTCAGCCAGAACGCATCCGCCGCGATTCCGCTGATTCAACAGTATGGTGACGACGTGAAGGCCCAGGCGCTGAAGTCCGCCGCGCTGCTGCAAAACGCCGGGCCGGAGCTGGCCGGAGAGGCGCACAAACTGAAGACTCGCGAAGACACAGCGGATTTGCAGCAGACGGTGGCCGTGCGCGCACAACTGCGCGGGGCCGTGTACGATGTGTTGTCGGAGCTCAAGCACGTCGGCAAGCTGCCTGGCGCCAGCGCGGCAGATAAGGCGAAAGCGGGCGATCTGCTGAAACAGATGGCGCCGCCAGTGCAATACGCGCCTTGGTGGGTGCGCGTGCTGAGCGCGCTATGCCTAGGTATCGGAACGATGATTGGCTACAAACGCGTGGTACGAACGTTAGGCGAACGGCTCGGTAAGCAGCACATGACGCCGGGCCAGGGGGCCAGCGCAGAACTGGTCGGCTCGGTGCTGATCGGCACCGCTGGATTCACTGGATTACCGGTCAGTACAACTCACATCATTACGTCGGGAATTGCAGGCACGATGGTAGCGGGCGGCCAGGGGGTACAAGGCGCCATGCTGTGGCGCATCGCACTCACGTGGGTGGTCACCTTGCCTGTCACAATCCTGCTTTCCGCATGCTTATTCTACGTCCTTGCGAACCCCAATTTCTGACGACGAGCGCGCGCGCGGCGCCGGCTCCGCGCAACCTGCCCAGCCCCCTACGGGTCTCTGGGCAAAGCTTATGACGCGGCTTCACGTGCGCCATGCAGCGACGCTGCTAGCAGTGCTTGGCGTAGGGTTGGCGATGGGCGCACCCTTTGTCCTTGGCGCGCATGCAGTGCTGGCCGGATTGCGCAGTGTCTCCTTGCAGATCTTTGCCGTGCTCGTCGCTAGCGCCGCCCTGAGCGCCGCAGCGAAGGCCGGCAAGCTGCATCTGATGCAAACGGCGCTCGGGCTCAAGCTGCGCTTCATACGCACGTTCACGCTGACCGTTGTCACCGATTTCGCTTTTCTGGTCTCGCCGCTGGGCGCTGCGGGTTACGGCGTCAACATGAGCTTGCTGCAGCGTGCGGGGGCGTCGTGGGCGCTCGCCACGACCGTAGTCGGCGCCGATCAGGCACTCGACCTCACGTTCTTCGCCGCCGCTGTGCCGATCTCGTTTCTGCTCGCGCTCGGTCCACTCACGCAGGTGACGCCGGATTTTCCCTTGCCTGCCATCGTCGGCACCCTGGCAGGTCTCACGCTCGTTGCGAGCGTGCTGTGGCTCTGCCGTCGTCCCGCCGCTGCAGCGCTGGACGCTGCAGGCCGCCGCATTGTCTGGCTGCGTGCGCGACGGGCACGCTGGAACAGGTTTCGCCAAAGCGTAGGCCGGCAATGGGTGCTGTTGCTGACGGGACCGCGCTGGCGCCTCGCCGCCCTGCTGGTGTTGACCACCATGCAGTGGCTGCTTCGCTATAGCGCCCTGTGGTTCATCCTGCATGAACTCGGCTACAGGCTGCCACTTGGATTCGTGCTGGCCGTGCAAGCTGTAGTCCTGCATGCCGCGCTCTGGACAGGTGTGCCAGCCGGCGGAGGCGGCGGCGATCTGGCGCTGGCGGCCGCATTCGCGCCGTGGGTGCCGCGCGCGGCGATGGCAACCGCATTGGTGCTATGGCGCTTCGCGACGCTCTATTGCCCGTTGCTGTTCGGTGCTGCGGGATTTATCGCGCTAGCCTGGCGCCAGCGCTCCGCCTCGACTGTTGTGCAGTGAGGGGCCGCCGCTCATCCGGCAGCCCCCACGGGACGCGGTTCCCGGCTCGCAATTCGATTCGATTCGCGATCCGGACTGCGAACATCACGCCGCCGTATCGCGCGGCTTCCTGATCCGTACCGAGAGCCGCGCACGACCCGGATGATCGACCCGCAGCGCAAATAGCTGCAGCGTCTGCGAAATCAGCGCAAGCGGATACGTGACCTTCAGCAGGTCGGCGATCATGCGCCATTCCGCGCGCACCCCCTTCCAGTAGCCGAGCTTTTCGGTCTTGCGGGCTTGCGTGACGTGCGGCCAGTGGGTGACCGCAATGGAGAGCCGGCGCGCGATGATCCGCCGGTTCATGAACACTTCAATGCCGAAGCGCGGCAGGCCATGAATTTCCTTGAGCGCCTCGTCGAGCAACTGCTTTCTGACGACGCGCTCCCCTGAGACGAAATCAAGGCCGATGAAGCGGAAAATCAACAGACTGTTTTGCCGCAGACTCATGCTGACCTCGGCGCGGCCGCTCAGCACCGGAGCGGCAAGCGCGGTGATGTGGTCCGGCGCCAGTCCTTTCAGGTCGGCATCGAGCAACATGAGCCACTCGTGTTCGGCGGCCGCGATGCCAACGGCCATCGCCGCGCTCTTACCGCCGTTCACCACGCATTCGATCAATCTGACCGAGGGGAACCGTCGGACGATATCGGCGGTGCCATCGGTCGAGCCGTCGTCCACGACAATAACCTCGCCTAGTAGCGGATGGACCGACGCCACCGCCAGGACAGCTGCGATTCGCGGGGCTTCGTTATAGGCGCAAATGATGCACGAAACTCGGTGACCTCTGGATGGCATAGAAGTAGTCGTCGTATTGCAGAATGGGACAGCCCGATCAAGCGGCCTTTGGGAACAGCGCCCAGCCGATTTTGACTGCGCTTTGTGACCGTGTCATCTGTTTCAGGATTGCCGTGCAGAGGACCACATGAAGAAGTCGCCAGCGTGACAGGCCGGCGAAAAATGCAGGCAGGTTCGATGGATCGGTGCATCGGCACGCGGCCCGAAATTCTGATTGGCTGCATTGACCACCTATGCTGCGTGGGCCGCATTGGGCCCATCGCCCGCAGCGCTGGCGCGACGATGAGGCGGCCACCCCTTATTCAGTCTCGTACGCGCCGCCTCCCGCGCTGCTTTGCAGCCGCGTAATCACCCGCCCGTTGTGCGCCCCACGATGGGCGCCATGCTGCCAGGTCAGCATCCCGTTGACGATCACCGCTTCGATCCCTTCGGCCGGCTGCACCGGTTCATCGTAGGTTGCGCGATCGCGCACAGTGGCCGCGTCGAACACGACGATATCGGCGTGCTTGCCCACCTCGATCGTCCCGCGTTCCTTCAGGCCAAAGTTCTTCGCGGTCAGTCCGCTCATCTTCCAGACCGCTGTTTCTAGCGGAAACAGGCCCACGTCACGGCTGTAGTGGCCCAACACACGCGGAAACGTCCCCCACAAACGCGGGTGTGGCTTGGCTCCGCCAGCGAGGCCATCGGAGCCGATCATCGTATCCTCGAAGGCCATGATGTTTCTGACGTCGCCCTCGTCCATGCTGAAATACACCGCGCTTGCCGGCTGCAGGCGACGTGCCGCCTCGACGCGGCTCACCTGCCATTCGTCGGCAATCTGGGCAAGCTCGCGCCCTGAGTACTCGGGATAGGGTTCGCATGTGGCGATCACGACGCGCCCCTGCAGCTTTGCCTCGTCCGTATGCAGCATCGTCGAACTGGCGGTGTAGGGATAGCAATCCAGCGCAACGCACTGACACTGCATCGCCGCGCGGATCAATGGCAAAGTCACAGCCGACTTGCCGAAATTCGCTTCACGCATGAGCTTGTGGTGCGAAATCACGACAGGCACGTCCAGCGCCCGGCCGATTTCGAAGGTCTCCAGAAGAGATTCCACACAGCCTTCCGCCTCGTTGCGCATGTGCGTCACGTACACGGCGCCGGTGCCCGTCAGAGGCCGGCAAACTTCGATGACTTCCGAGGCGGGCGCCAGCGCCGCGGGCGGGTAATAGGTACCCGTCGACACGCCGATTGCCCCAGCGTCCAACGCTTCGGTCAGCAGCTCGCGCATCGCCGCGATTTCGCCATCGGTAGCCGCGCGATCCAGCGAGTCCATGGTCATCACGCGCAACGTCGTGTGTCCCACCATGGCCGCGACGTTTACGGACGCTGGGGCCTCGCGTACCGCGTCGAGGTAGTCGGCAAACCGCCCAAATGCAGACGCCGTCGACGGGTCGCGTTGCTGCAGCAAACTGAGCGGCAAGGGCAACGTCCTATCCGCTTTGAGTGGTGCGATACTGATGCCGCAATTGCCGGTGACCACCGTCGTCACGCCCTGCGAAATCTTGCAGGTCATATCGGGATCGGACAGCACGGCCTCGTCATCGTGGGTATGCGAGTCGATAAAGCCCGGCGCCACGATCTTGCCGCCGGCGTCCAGCACAGCAAGCGCCGGTTGTCCCGACAGATCGCCGAGGGCCACGATCCGGCCGTCGCGAATGCCCACGTCGGCGTCAAAGCGGGGACGGCGGGTGCCGTCGATAACGGTGCCACCGCGAATCACCAGATCGAAAGGAAGCGGAGTGCGCTCGTTCATAGTGAAGGTCTCATTTCAATGAAGCTGAATCACGCGGCTCAATAGGCCACTTCGGATACCTGATCTTCCTGTAAGTCAGCGCATTCCAATCCGGGCTCGCAGAACCCGGGGCGCCGACATACAGGATGTCCTGAGCGATCGTCGAAAACGATGCATAAAAATGTTGTGCGGACTTGACGACCACGATCCGCTTGCCCGACAGGTCGCACTGAAGTTGGGTAAACAGGTCCACGTTCATGGCCTGGCCTCGTGACGTATTCAGGACGATCTCGATGCCGTCCATGTCGATCAACGCGCTATCGCCCATTTGCGTCGGCGTTCCGCCATTGCCGGTCATTTTCAGGTCGCGCATGAGTGCCTTGACTAGACACCGCCCGTCGACCGGATCACCCGACAACGGACCGATCTTGCCGCCGATGCGCATATCGAGCCGCGCGCCAACGCCGGCATCGAAGGCAATACTGACGGCAACAGGATCCCATAGCGGACCGAGTGCCGCATCGCGGATGCCGCGCTCGAGCATCCGCCGCAGGATAAACGTGGAATCGCCGGCTGCACCGCTGCCGGGGTTGTCTGAGCGATCTGCCAGCACCACGGGCCCACCTGGGGCAGCCATGGCACGGTCGAGCGCGGTGTCGATGTCGAGATAGCGCATGAGCAGGGAATCACGCAGCGCGACCAGCTCGCGAGCCAGTTCATCCGCAAGCTGCTGCGCTACGGTCGCGTCGCCGTCGGCATAGACGAGCACCTTGGTACCCATGTCGGGCACGTCGCCCGTCGCAAAGCCTTGCACGAGCGAGATAGTCAGAATGCCGTTGTTTCCTTCGAGCGACTGGATGCGCTCGACCAATGAACGCCCCGGTTCGCGAGTCGTATGAATCGGCACGACCATACCGCAATCCACTACCGCGGAAACCGGCGCGATCTCACGCCGTGCTTTACGCCAGCACAGATCGATCAGTTCGTAGGCGCGCTCGAGAATGTCGGTATGCGGATACTCCTTGTACGCCACAAGCACATCGCTATACGCGATCATCGCTTCGCTTAGGTGTGCATGTGGATCGAGTTCCGCGCCGACCACCACGCCGGGTCCCACGATCTCGCGCACTCGTGCAAGCAGATCGCCTTCGCAGTCGTCGTAGCCGTCGGCAACCATCGCGCCGTGCAGGCCGAGCAGCACGATGTCGACGGGCAACGCGGCGCGCAGGTCGGCCAGCAACTCGTCGCGCAGCGACTCGTAGGCCTCGCGCGTCACCGTCCCGCCGGGCTGCGCCGAAGTGACCATGCCTTCGATGAGCGTCCAGCCATACGCCTCAGCACGCTGCCGTGCAGCCCACAGCGGTCCGCCAAACGACGACATCTCAGCAGGATGACGGCCCGCTGGAAAATAACGACGCTCCGTGAATGCCGCAAGGCCGGTCGGCATCGGGGCAAAGGTATTGGTCTCGGTTGCGAGACTGCCGGTAAACACGCGCATCGGATCTCCTTTCACGGATTGCCTGCCAACGGGCGCACCGCAACGGCACGGGCTGGATTCCACGTCGCCGACACGAGCGTCGCCAGCACGCCTGAAACCAGCAGCAACCAGAATGCCGCAAGATACGAGCCTCCGCTCGCGACAATCAGCGCGCCCATCGCCACGGGCGCAATCGAATTGCCCAGTTGGCCGCCGAAGTTCATCAATCCCGTCGCGCTACCAATCAGGTGTTCCGGAAAGTGGCGCAGCGGCGCGGAAAACACCGTGGCGTAGACAAAGTTGAAGGCCAGCAGAAACAGCGTCCAGTAGACGACGAGCAGCGCGATCGAGGTGGTCGTGATCATCAATGCAAAGAAGACTGCGCCAAACAGCGCGCCGAGCAGCATGAACATGCGTTCTCGCCCGTTGCCGTGCTTGTCGAGCAGCACGCCAACTACATTGGTCCCGGCAAACGCAATGAGGTTGGGGACAGTCGCGGCCAGACCGATGTGCAGCAGATCGATCCGGTAGGTTTTCATCAGATAGGAGGGCATCCACGACTGGACGCCGACGTACAGCATGCTGGTAAAGAACCAGATGGCCGTGAGCTTCCATGCCATCGGCATGCGCAGCAACGCGCTCCACGATACGCGCGGACGGTCTGCCGCGCGCTCGCGCTGACTCGCCATGCCGCCGCGCAGCGCAAACCAGAGAATCAGCGCCACGCCCATGCCGACCACCGCGAGGATATGAAACGAACCACGCCAGCCAAGCCGCGCCACCGTCAAGCCGATCAGGCCCGCACCGGCGGCGTTACCGAGGAACACGGTGGAAATCAGAAACGACTTGGCGCGCGCCCTTTCCGGTTTAGGGAACACTTCGGCCACCGTCACCGAACTGGCAGGCGAGAAGCTACCCTCGCCGACGCCGAACAGAAAACGTATCACGAGCAGCGAGACGAACGACCAGGCCATGCTGGTGGCCCCCGTAAACACCGACCACATGACAATGCACAGCACCACGACAATGCGCGAGCCGAAGCGGTCCGAGAGCCAGCCGCCGGCCAGTTGCATCAGCGCGTAACTGATATAGAACGCGCTGAGCAGCATGCCGGCCTCGCGTGCATTGAGCGCGAGTTCGTGGCCGATTGGAATGATCGCGGTACTCATGAGGACGCGGTCCGCGTAGCCGACCGCCCAGGCAAGGAACAGCCCCGACAGGCACGCCGTCTTTTGCGAGCTGGAAAAACTGGATTCCACGCAACCTCCTTATGTACGTCTGGTTGATCCGGTGTGCCCCGGACTGCTGTGTTGTTCTGTTCATCGCAAACTATAAGGAGCGCGACGCGCGGCGCCCAATGAAAATAAAACGCTGTAATATAACCTCGGGCTATAGGCGCGTCACGTTCCGCGCCTGGGCGTTACTCCACAGGAGCCTCGGGTGCGTTTGCGACATATCGAAGTATTCAGTGCAATCATGCTGACCGGCTCCACCAATGCCGCGGCGCGACTCCTGCACATTTCGCAACCGGCCGTCAGCAAGATGCTCCAGCACGCGGAACGCACGGTGGGCTTTCCCCTCTTCCTGCGCAGCAAGGGCAAACTCGTGCCGACCCAGGAAGCGTTGCGCCTGCAGCAGGAACTGACGCCGTTCGACGAGCAGTTAAAGCGCATCCGCCGGCTCGTCACCAGTCTTTCGCAAGGCGTAGTCCGCCCGTTGCGCGTCGCGGCAACGCCCGCCCTCGCGCATCATCTGTTGCCCCAGGCCGTGGTCCGCTGGTCGCAAGCGTATCCGCAATCCCGCTGCGAGTTGTCCGTCTCCCATACGCGCGAGATCGAACAGGCGTTGTTGCTCGACGAAATTGAGCTCGGCCTGACGATGCGCCCGGTTTCACACCCGAACCTTGGGCTCACTGCGCTGCGCAGTTGCAGCCTGTGCGCGATCGCGCCTGCCGGCTGGTGGTCCGAGGACTTGCTCTCGCGACCGCTGCAGGCGAAGGAACTGGCCCAGCAACCCACCATCACGATCGACACCAACGACTACCTCGGCGCGATCCTGTCCAACTGGCTCGCCGATGCCGGGCAAACCCCGGCGAGTGCCATCTCGGTACAGACGTACCCGCTCGCGAAGTCGCTAGTGCAAGCCCGTGCCGGCGTGGCGCTAGTCGATTCGTTCACCGCGAACTATCCGCCCGATGGCACGGACATCCAGGTGCGACCGCTCGATATCGACGCCACCCTCACCGTCTACGCGGTGACCCAGCACGCTCACCCGCCTTCACAAACCGCGGAGCGCCTGATCGAATTCCTGCGCGAAGGCAGCGAAGCGGCGGATGCCTGACGGTCTCGAGGCCGTCTATAACCCGGAGCTATAGCCTACCTGCTGAACGGTATTGGACGGCCCCAAGGGCGCTGCGGAACAATGGGTGCTCCTTCACTTGAGTCATCCATCTACCGCCATGCATGTACTTGTCATCGGAGCCGGCGTGATCGGGCTCGCCACCGCATGGTATCTGCGCGCCGACGGACACGAGGTCACCGTTGTCGAGCGCAACAAGGACGTCGCGCTTGAAACCAGCTTCGCCAATGGCGGCCAGCTCTCTTACAGCTACGTCGCGCCACTCGCCGGACCTGGCGTGCTTGCGAAGCTGCCAGGCTGGCTGCTGCGCGAAGATTCACCGGTCCGTTTTCGTCCACGCGCGGACCCCGAACAGTGGCGCTGGCTGCTGCAGTTCGTGCGCGCCTGCACACTCGAACAGAGCGATGCGTGCACCCGCAAGCTGCTCTTGCTATCGTTTTTCAGCCGCGACCTGATGCATGAGCTGCTCGTGCACGAACCCACCTTACGCTTCGAACACACCAACGCGGGCAAGCTCGTGGTGTATCGCACGAGCGCTGCTTTCGATGCCGCGCAGCGTCTGCTGGACTACCAGCGCTCGCTCGGCTGTGAACAGGAAGCACTCGATGTGAAGGCGTGTGTCGCGCGAGAACCGGCGCTCGCTCATCTCGGCGCCCAGTTGCAAGGGGGCATCTTTACCCGCAGTGAAGACAGCGGCGACTGCTACCAGTTTTGCGTCAGCATGATGCGGTTATTGCGCGAGCGCGGGGTGAGCTTTCGCTTCGGCACTACGGTCACGCAACTGCGTCAGAGCGCAACGCAGAAAGTTGCCGCGTACGCGGGCAACGAACGTCTCGACGCGGATCACATCGTGCTCGCCACCGCCGCGCCGAGCGTGCCGCTACTTCGAACCCTGGACATTCGCGTACCGCTCTATCCGCTCAAGGGCTACAGCCTGACCGCGCCAGTCGTCGCCGACGCGGCCGCCCCGCGCGTCAGCATCACCGACTTCGAACGCAAGATCGTCTACGCACGGCTCGGAAACCGACTGCGGATCGCCGGCATGGCCGATATCACCGGCCGGAGCGCCGACATCGATCCCAAACGGGTGGCGACGTTGCGTGCGCAATCCGCCGCCACCTTCCCCGGTGCGGCCGACTTCGTCAGCGCCGCCGTGTGGTGCGGACTTCGCCCCGCCACCCCGAAGAGCATGCCGATTATCGACGGCACGCGCTTTACCAACCTCTGGCTGAATCTGGGCCAGGGCGCGCTCGGGTTCACATTGGCGCTGGCCTCGGGACGCCTGATCGGCGACCTCGTCGCGCGCCACGAACCGGCTATTGCACTCGATGGCTTCGGACTCCGGAACATGTGAATCCGCCACGCAGGTCCCGCGCGCGTCTCAAGCGGGCAGTCCAACTCCATGGGCCAACTGGGTTTCGCCCGACTGCCGGGCATAAACCACATCGGGACATCCTTCCTGGTTATCGCTGCCGTCGCCGAAGGCAATCGCTACAAAGCCGTGGTGCTCGTAAAAGGTCCGCGCCCGCGCGTTCTCGGCAAAGCAGTGCAGATGGACCGGCAAGCGCGCGTTCGACAACACCTCGGTCAGCAGGCGCGTGCCGATACCTTGACCTACCCTGGGTGGGAAAACATAGAGCTGATCGAGCCACAGCACGCCATCAGCTTCAGAAGTCGCCGCCATGCCGACGATCAGCCCCTGCGCGCCGACCGCCACCGTGACGCGGCCGGTTGGGATCAACCAGTCTGCGATCCAGCGGCACACGTCGTAATCGGTGTGTGCGAGCGGCGCAAACGGCATCAGCTCCTTGCGGGCCCTGAGAAATACATCGGTGACACCACCGATATCCGCGGACGTCGCCGCGCGCGTGATCACGTCTACTTTCAACTTCATCGTGGTTGAGGTTTTAGGTTTGCAGCAGGAGCACGGCGTTCAGCACCAGCACCGCGATTGCAGAAGCGCACGCTGCAACAATCATTACCAGGCGATTGCGATACTGGCCCATCACACTTTCGCGGCAGGTGAACCATACCAGAGCCGCCATCGGCACCGGAAGCGCAAAACTCAGCACCACTTGGCTGAGCACGAGTGCATGCGTTGCATTGACCCCCAATCCGACGACCACAAACGAAGGCACCATCGTGATGAGGCGTCGCAACCACAAAGGAATCTGAAAGCCGACGAAGCCCTGCATGATCATCTGCCCCGCCATCGTCCCGACCACCGAACTGGAAATGCCCGAGGCAATCAGCGACAGCAGAAAAATCCCCGCGGCGCCGATGCCCAGCAGCGGCGCGAGCGTGTGATACGCCGTTTCGATTTCGGCCACCTCCGGATGGCCGGCGTGAAACGCACCCGACGCCATGATGACCATGGCCATATTGATCAGACCCGCAATGGTGAGGGCGATCACCACTTCGATATGGGAGAATTTGATCAGCTTGACTCGCTCGCCTTCGTTTCTGGCGATCGTGCGATTTTGCGTGAGACCCGAGTGCAGAAAGAGCGCGTGTGGCATGACGGTCGCGCCAATAATGCCGACGGCGATCGTCACGGCATCCGAATCCGGCAATTGCGGTGTAAAAAGGTGCCCGAAGACGCTCCGCCAGGCCACCGGCGCGATGAAGAGTTCCGCCAGATAGGACAGGCCAATGATGCCCACCAACGCGCCGATGGCCAGTTCGAGGGGTCGGAAGCCGGCCTTCTCGAACAGCAGCAAGCCGTACGTGACGATGGCGGTAACAATCATGCCGGCCATCAACGGCATGTGAAACAGTAACGCGAGGCCGATTGCGCCGCCCAGAAACTCGGCCAGATCGGTCGCCATGGCGGAGACTTCGCTCACGGCCCACATGACGAATACGAGCGGCGCAGGGAAATTTTCGCGGCACAGCTCGGCGAGATTGCGCCCCGTAACGATGCCCAGTTTGGCGGAGAGGGCCTGAAACAGCATCGCCACCACATTGGCCAGCAGGACCACCCACAGCAACGCGTAGCCGTAGCGGGCGCCGGCCTGAATGTTGGTGGCGAAGTTGCCCGGGTCCATATACGCAACCGAGACCACGACTGCGGGCCCAGCGAACGGCAGCACCATGGCCGCGCCGCGGCGCCGGCCTTCCAGCACCTCCCGGATTGCGAGAGCGGTACGCCCCGTGATTGTCGCGCGAGAGGTTTTGTCGCGAACGCGTTCGTCCATCCATGCCTCGCCCGGTTCGCCCGGACAGTAAAAGAACGTATCCGGGCGTTTTGAATCGGCTCATGCGTGCTAATTTCTCACATTTGCCGCGAGCGTGCGTCATCGAAAACCGCACGCGAAACGTTAATGAACTGCACTTGCGCTGCACTTCCATGAAGGCACAGCTTTTCGGTGTCGCTCTACACCTTCGGATACTTTACAGAATGCCTTACTCGCCGATTACATTTCTTTCGAGAGCCACCCTATCCGCCGCGGTCGTCTTCTCCCTGATCGGCCACCTGAACACCGCTTACGCCGCCGACCGGGTCATCGTGCTCGATTCGGGCGAGTCCGAACTCTCGCTGATCGACGAAGCCACCCACAAAGTGGTCGGCACCGAGCCGACCGGCAAAGAACCGCACCACCTGATGATCACGCCGGACGGCAAATCGCTGATCGTCGCCGATTCGATCTCGAACAACCTGATGTTCGTCGACCCGCACACCGGCCAGGTGCAGCGCACGGTCGAAGGGATCGAAGACCCGTATCAACTGGGGTTTTCTCCGGATCACAAGTGGTTCGTCACCGCGGCGTTGCGTATGGACCGCGCCGACATCTACCGCTATGACGGCACGAACATGACGCTCGTCAAGCATATTCCGCTGGCGAAGACGCCGAGCCACATGACATTCGGCTCCGACAACCGCACCGTGTTCATGACGCTGCAGGACTCTGGCGAGCTCGCCGCCATCGATCTGCCCACGCAAACCGTGCTCTGGAAAATGCATGTGGGCAACGAGCCGGCGGGTCTCTGGATGACACCTGGCGACAAGTACCTGCTGGTCGGCATGACCGGCGAAGACGACGTAGCGGTGGTCGACTGGCGCAAGCAGCAGATCGTCAAGAAGATCCACACGGGCCGCGGCGCGCATAACTTCCGCAACCTCGACGACGGCAAGCATGTCGTGGTCTCGAATCGCGTCGAGAGCACCATCAGCATCATCGACTACACCACGCTTACTAACGTCGGCGATATCACCGGCTTGATGCCTGGACCGGATGACATGGAACTTACTCCGGACAAGCGCTATCTATGGGTGGGGTTCCGCTTTGCGAAGCACGTCGGCATCATCGACATGTCCACGCACAAGCTGATCGAAACCATTGCGGTGGGGCGATCGCCGCACGGCATTTATTTCGACAATCGCGCGCCGGTCATTGCGCCGAACCCAGACTAAGCCGCTTGATTGTTGCAAGCCTTGCATGACTAGCCACTCACGAGGGTTCTGATGTTCCATGAAATCGTCGCGCAACTCGACAACATGGTGTCTGCGCTGCAGACGCTGCTGTACGTTGATGTGGTGCAGCCGTTCTTCTATCGCTTCGGCTTGATGGGCTACGACGAAGATACCTATGACGCGCTCTATTGGGTGATCATTGGCGCGCTCGAGATCGTCGTCATGTATCTCGCCCTGCGGCCGCTTGAAGCACTGCGTCCCATTGAAGACTGGAAGGATCGAAAGGCATTGCGCGCCGACGTGATTTATACCTGGATCGCCAAGCTGGGCATCATCAATATCGCGTTCTTTTTCATGCTCCAGCCGCTGTTCGATCACTGGCAGAGTCTGATCTCGATCTACAACATCCCGAACATCGATATCGACAGCCTGTGGCCGGGCGTCACCGATCAGCCGATCGTCTCGTTCCTGATCTACCTGGTGGTGCTCGATTTTGCCGGTTACTGGTATCACCGCTGGCAGCACCGCTTCGGCGTGTGGTGGGAACTGCATGCGGTGCATCACAGCCAGCAGCAGATGTCGTTGTGGAACGATGACCGCAATCACTTTCTCGACGACATCATCCAGGCCGCGTTCTTTGCAGCAATCTCATTGTTTATCGGCGTGCAGCCGAACCAGTTTGTGGTGCTGATCGCCGTCAGCAACTTCATGCAGAGCATCCAGCACGTCAATGCGCGCTTGCCGTATGGCTGGTTGCTCGAGCGCATTATCGTCAGCCCGATTTTTCATCGCCGTCACCACGCAGTAGGGTACGGCCATGAAGGCACAGCATACGGCTGCAACTTTGGCGTGCTGTTTCCGTGGTGGGACATGATGTTAGGGACGGCTTCGTGGAACCGCACGCTCGAGCCGACCGGCATCCGCGATCAGTTGCCGGCACCGCATGGCGACAACCGCCCCTACGGCGAAGGTTTGCTCGCGCAGCAATGGCTGGCGTTCGGCCGCATCATCGCGCGCCTGACCGGCCGGCGTGCTTACGCGCCGGGCACCACTGACGCAGCGAACTGATTTACCCGCGCGGGGCGGTCTGCCGCCCCGCGCTCTACATCCTCTACCTCTCCTTACGTCTTCGTAGCAGCGCCAAACGCGCCGCTGTCGTACGCCGCGCAGTACGTCTTCCAGTCTTCGATCACCTGCGCCTCGCATTGCACCGCCAGTTCCACCAGCGGCATTTGCCAGTCCTTGCGGCTGCCAAAGGCGATCAACTCGTCCGCAATCGCAGACCCCTGCCGGCCGCCGCTGCGCAACTGTGCCCAGGCGCTCAGTTGCGCCATGTTGTTGACCACGGCTTCGAGCCGCGGCAGCTTGCCGTCCCAGTCGCTCAATGCAACGCGGTCCTCCGATGGCTGCAGGCTGCGCAAGACATACGGCTGCTGATTGAACTCAACGGCATGCAGAAAGGCCTGCGAGACCGCTTGGGAGCGCCGCTGGATCGCCACCACGCGCTGCGCTTCGGTGCCCCAAGCGGGCTGCGTTGTCTTCACGCGCGGCGCCACTGACGAAGGCAACGCCTGCTTCAGGTCGAGCAGATAGTTGCCGTCCGGCGAGCCCTTGCCTTCCACCAGCATCACATAGCGGTCGACGCCGAGACTCCCCGTGCCGGCAATGCGGCGGGCCACGTCGATGACGCGGTAAAAATCCGGACTCTCTTCATGGCTCGCGAACTCGTTCATGAACGCGGTGACCTCGGCGCGCGCCTTATCGCTGACCGGCAGCGCCTTCTTTCCATCGACACGCAGCACGCGCTTCTTGCCCTTCAGCTCCGTGCGCCGGTTCAGCAGGTCGACGCGCGAACTCTTGCGCAACGCATCGAACAGATCGCGCACCATGCCTTGCGAAGTTTCTCCCTCGATCCAGCGCGCCTTGCCGAAGCTCAGCGCGGTGGCATAGGCATCGACTGCAGTGTGGCAGAGCGCGAGCGCTTCGGCGCGACTGACACGCAGATCGGCCGCACCGACCAGCACACTGGTCAGCAGGCGAATCAGTTCGAACAGACTCGGCGCGAGACACGCTTCGTCGAAGTCGTTGATGTCGAAATAGACGAGACGGTTATCGGCTTTGTAGCTGCCGAAATTCTCCAGGTGCATGTCGCCGCAAATCCACACGGGCGGCGCGGCTTCCAGCACGCTGCCGTTCGGCACGCGCTGATAGAAAAGATGACACGTACCGCGCAGGAACACGAACGGCGAGGCCCGCATGAGTGGGTATTTCATCGCTAAGCGCTCGGGCTCCCGTCCTGCATTGAAGCTTGCAATCTCCTTGGCGATATCGATCATGTCCGGTTCCCTTTTGCTATTCGATGAGCGTCGTTCAGTGCTGTAGAGCGTTGGCCAATGCGGTCAGGGCATCGACCATACCACCAACACACGGACATCGCGCAGCGCTTCGAACGAGTCACGACGTCACACGCTATACGCTACGCGTACGGCGGCGCGAATTCATCCCATTACGTGATGATTGCATGTCCTTACAATTCGACCCGCATCGCGATATAGCCCCTAATGAACGAGACGTGCTGCTGCAAAACCCAGGCTTACGTCCTGCTCACAGCTCACTATGCAGCACTCACATTTCGTTGCAAACTCGCGTCCCGGTTACACCGCGAATGTCATCCGCTGCCACATTCGCGACGTTAGCCAGTTGGACGTACGCATAAGGGCCGCCTTCTGGCCTGACAAAATGAAACCTTCGGAGCAGCCGACAATGACAACAACCTTCCGCCGCATTCGCGCCACCGCGCTCTCGGTCTCTGCCGCTCTTGCCATGATTCCGCTCACAGGCCTGGCCCAGGTGCCGCCACCCACCGCTCCCGCTGCTGCGGCGGCCGGTGATCCTCCGGACCGTGTGGCACGCCTAAACTATTTTGCCGGCACGGTCACGCTGGAGCCGGCAGGCCTCACCGACTGGTCGTACGCCGTGCTGAACCGGCCGCTCACGACGGGCGACCAGTTGTGGGCCGACGCCAATGCGCGCGCCGAATTGCACGCTGGTTCCACCGCGTTGCGGCTCGATCAGCAGACCGCCCTCGACATCGTCAATCTGAACGACACGACCACGCAGTTGAAGGTCACGCAAGGCACGCTGTCCGCGCACGTCCGCGCGCTTCCGGCCGGTCAGAACTTCGAAATCGACACGCCGAACGTGGCGCTAGTCGCCACGAGCCCTGGCCTCTTTCGCGTCGATGTAGCGGCGGATGGCAGTTCGACCACCGTCACGCTGCGCGCCGGTAACGCGACGCTTTACGGTGACGGCGGTTCGTTCCAGATGAGCGCGGGTCAGCAGATCCAGTTTGTCGGCACCAACCTGCAGCAGCAGACGGGCGGCTCGGCACCGGCACTGGATGCGTTCGATCAGTGGATCGCAAGCCGCGATCGCGCGGAAGACAATTCGATCTCCGCACGCTATGTGTCGCGCGAAATTCCGGGCTATGAAGACCTCGACGCCAACGGCACGTGGCGCAGCGTCCCGAACTACGGCGAAGTGTGGGTGCCGACGGTGGCCGTCTCAGCCGGCTGGGCGCCGTATCACGAGGGCCATTGGGCCTGGGTCGCGCCGTGGGGCTGGACGTGGGTGGATGACGCGCCGTGGGGCTTCGCGCCCTTCCACTATGGCCGCTGGGCGTATATCGATCGCTCCTGGGCATGGGTGCCGGGTCCGGTGGTCGTGACACAGTCGCCGGTGTATGCACCGGCACTGGTGGCCTTTGTCGGCGGGGGTGGGGGTGGCGGCGCGCATTGGGGCGTCGATCTCGCCATCGGCGGCGCAGTCGGCGCAGGCGTAGCGTGGTTCGCACTTGGACCGGGAGAGCCATGGCATCCGGCGTACCACTACAGCCCGACGTACTACAACCGCATCAACAACGTGAACATCACCAATGTTCACAATACGACCATCATCAATAACGTCACCAACATCCACAACACGTACATCAACCAGAACGCACCGGGTGCCATCACTGCCGTGCCGGCTAACGCCTTCATACGCGGCGAGTCGGTCGCGCAGGCGGCGCGTCCGTTCAATGCGCAGGCCCTCGCGCATGCGCAAATCGGTGCTGGCGCGCCGGCGATTGCGCCGGTGCAGCAGAGCTTTGCTGGCGCCTTGCGCCCGGCCAACGTCGGCGCACCGGCGGCGCTAGCGCAGCGCCAGGTCGTAGCGACCCGTGCGCCAGTCGTGCCGCCTGCCTATCACGACACGCTCGCGCAACGCTTTGCCGCGGGCGGCGGCAAAGTGGCGGGTGCGGGCGAACCGGTGGTGCGCACCGCCGCTCCCGCTGCATTCGCCGCGGCGGCACATTCGGGCAAACCGGGTGCGGTGGCCACCCCGGCAGGCTTTCGCGTGATCAACCGGGCGCAGGTCCACCCGGTCGGTCCGCAAGGCGCGCCTGGACACGGCAATGAAGCGCAAGCGGTTCAGGCGCCGAACCGGGCTGAACAGCAAGCGCACGCGCCGAATGGCGCAGCCCCGAAGCCGCAAGCCGAAGGAGCGCCGCGCGCGAACGAGGCTAACGAAGGGCACGAGAACGGTGTGCCGCGTCCGCAAGGCGAAGCGGCCGAGCATGCTCAACCGGAAGCGCATGACGCGCGGCCGGCCGAGGCCGGTGCTCCGCCGCAGCATGCACCGGAAGGTGAGCACGCGCAGCCCGAGTCGCAACATGCGGCCGAGGCACCGCACGGCGAAGCGCCGGGCGGCGTTCCGCAGCACACTGAAGAAGCGGCTCCGAAGCAGCACGCGGAGGAAGCCGCACCGGCGCCGCACGCGAACCCGCATCCGGCAGAACAGCAGCATGCCGCTCCGCACCCGGCGCCGCATCCAGCACCGGCACCGCATCCGGCGCAACATCCTCAGGCGCAGCAACATCCGGCGCCGCAGCACAAGCCAGAGGGTGAGCATAAGGACGAGCATACGCATTAAGCTCGTCGCGACTGCCCGCCATGCGGCGATTCCGCCGTGAGATTTTTCACGCGTCTAAGCACGCTCGCCCCGATCCAGGCCGACAAAGACATCGCCACCAGCGACGAAAAGAAGACCACCGATGGATAGTCCATTGCGTTCTGCATACGCTCTCGCTCCGAGAAGTTGGAACACCGGTTTAAGAGCCCGTCTTTAGATAGTATCGGCCATCAGCCGTCACCTTCGGAGCGAAGCCGCATGCAGCCGCCGAACCGTGCGTGACCACATCGAGCGTCTCGGGCTCGCTGAGCCTGAACTCGACGAGACACTTGTCCGCGTGTCCGTCGTACGCCTCGAGGTTGGTCACTTTCGCGGTGGCCTCGAGCGGCAGGGTTTGCGGCTGATCCAAAATGGCCACCCGTGCGATACCGCCGTAGAACCGCACGTTTGCCAACACGACGCCGGTGTTGGCTACCGGCTGGCCGTCGCCGCTCACGCTCGGATAGAGAAACTCGGCCGCCACCCGGTACACACCGTGACGTCCTTTGACCGGCGTCAGCGTGATGTTGCTCCATGCGCCCAGCTTCAGATAGCGCCCAAACTGCACGCCTGCAGCAGGCAAGCCCTGCACCACCTGCTTGTCTGCGATCGCTGCAAGACGTTGCTGCGCGAGGCCGCCGACGCGGGTTAGCATGATGTCGTCAGGCGCTTCCTTGCCGCGGCTTGCGGCAGTGCGGTAATACGCGCGTGCATTCGAAAACGCGCCGAGGCTCGCCTGCACATCCCCCTGATGGATGAGCGCCATCGCCACCCGCGCATGCGCCGAGTTGATCGCCTTCGGCGAGTTGTCCTCTTCGGCCTGCAAAGTGGCGGCATCCGCCAGCATGGATTCCATGTCGACCAGCGACTGCGCATCCTTGATGCGCCCCGCCTCGAGCGCAGCGACGCCCAGCGCCGCGCACGAGGCATTGGTGCGGCACTGCACATCTTTGCCCGCGAGCACGTAGCGCCGGTACAACTCGGCGCGCGAACCGCTCTCGAACGCCTGGGCGGCAGCGAGCGACGGCACTAGCACGGCGAGGGCAGCAGCAACGGCGAAATGTTTTGCACGCATGAGTGAAAGGGGTGGTAATCACGCACTCGATAGCAAACGCCCTGCACGGGCGCGTCCGCTACGCGAGAGCGTCTTCACAGATTCGGGCGCTGCCAGTCATGCTGACAGAAAATTGGTTAATGCGCGACATGATCACCCGCCAACCGGATCCGCGCCGAACTTCTTCCGGTATGCACCCGGACTCGTCAACGCAATGCGCCGGAAATGACGGCGCAACGACTCCTCAGAGCCGAACCCCGCCGTTTGCGCGACCCACGCCATTGACATCGCGTTTTGCGATTCCAGCAACTCCCGCGCAATCGCCACACGTTCACGCACGAGCCATTCATAGGGTGCCATTCCCGTTGCATCGTGAAACTGGCGCTGCAACGTGCGCGGACTCATGGCTGCGCGTTCGGCGAGCGAGCGCAACGTATGCGGCAATGCAGGGTTAGCCCGAACCCAGTCCATCAGCCTCGCGACGCGGCCGCCCTCGTCGGGCAGCATGGGCCGTGGCACGAATTGCGCCTGACCGCCCTCGCGATGCGGCGGCACCACCAGCCGCTGTGCGACCCGGTTGGCTATCGTACTGCCGTAATCGCGCCGCACCAGATGCAACAGCATATCGAGTCCGGCCGCCGATCCCGCCGAGGTCATAACCTGCCCTTCGTCGACGTACAGCGCGTCCGGTTGCACGTGCAGTTGCGGATAGCGCCGCTGCAACTTCTCGGCATAGCGCCAATGCGTGGTGACCGTTTTGCCGTCGAGCACGCCCGCCGCGGCAAGCACGAAGACCCCCGAGCAGATCGAGCACAGCCGTGCGCCACGCAGGTAGGCGGCGCGGATTTTCTTCAGCAACGGCGCAGGCGGTAATTCATCGGCATCGCGCCAGCCTGGCACGACAATCGTCGCGGCGCGATCGAGCAGCCGGAGCGAGTACGGCGCCGCCACGGTGATGCCGCCCGCCGCGCGCAGCGGCCCCGGCTCGACCGCGCATGCCGCAAAGCGATACCAGTCGAGTTCGAGTTCCGGCCGCTCGAGCGCGAACAGCTCGGTAACGCAGCCGAATTCGAAGGTACAGAGCCGGTCATAGACCAGCGCGACGACGAGATGATCTTGCATGGCGTGATGTTACCGGAGATTGACGATCGCGCCACTTCTGTGTGGATTGGGCATCCGCAACAATGACAGCTCATCCATCGCCCACAGGAGTCCGTCCATGTCTTCCACCAACGCCGTCACCGCCGTCGCCGCAGCGGAGAGCGCCAGCGCGCTAGCGCACTTCCAGGCATCCCTATGTTTCGAAACCGACTGCTCGGACGTTTTTGCCGCATGCGCCGGCGGCACCCCCGGTTTCGTGCTGCTCGACGTACGCAGCCCTACGCTGTATACGCAAGGACATATTGCCGGCGCAATCAACTTGCCGCACGGCAAGATCGTCGCCTCGAAATTCGTGGATTACCCTGATGACACGCTGTTCGTCACCTATTGCGCCGGGCCGCATTGCAACGGCGCAACACGCGGCGCTATCCGTCTCGCGCAACTGGGGAGGCCGGTCAAGCTGATGATCGGCGGCATTACCGGCTGGCTGGACGAAGGTTTCCCATTGTCGACCGACAGCAACCAGGCGGCTTCCCCGGAAAAATGAGCGCCAAAAATTGCAAATTAACTAAACAAAACCTGCCAACGGTCGATAACCAGTTGAGCCGTTCCCCCTTACTCGGCTGGACTAAACATGCTTGGCACATACAACTTCTGGCTAGTGGCGGTGTCGTTCATCGTCGCGGCGCTCGCGTCGTACACCGCGCTCGACCTGACCGGACGCATCGCCCTGCTGGCGTCGTCACGCCTGCGGCATGCGTGGCTAGCCGGCGGCGCAGCCGCAATGGGTGTAGGCATCTGGTCGATGCATTTCATCGCCATGTTGGCGCTGTCGCTGCCGATTCCACTCGGCTACGACTTCGCGCTAACGGGCGACTCGCTCGCCATCGCGGTGGTGGTGTCGTATTTCGCGCTCTTCGTCACCACGCGTGCGCAACTGACGCCATCCCATCTGGTGGCCGGCAGCGTGCTGATGGGACTCGGCATAGCCGGGATGCACTACACCGGCATGGCGGCCATGCGCATGCGACCCGGTATCGATTACCAGCCGGCGTGGTTCACCGCGTCGCTTGCCATTGCGATCGCCGCCTCGATGGCCGCGCTGCTAATCGCCCGCAAGCTGCGCGATGACACCGGGTACCACGTCAAACGGACGCGCATCGGCGCGGCGCTGGTCATGGCGATGGCCATCAGCGGCATGCACTACGCCGGTATGATGGCGGCCGATTTTCCCGTCGGCGCTATTTGTGGGGCAGCCAAAGGCGTCAACACCGAGTGGCTCGCCACGGCGGTGACCCTCTTCACCTTCGCCATCCTGATCGTCACGTTGATGCTGTCGCGCTTCGATGCACGCACCACCTTCCTGGTGAGCGCCGTATCGAACCTCAACGGACAGATCGTGCGCCTCGCCACGCTCGACACGCTGACGGGCCTGCCGAACCGCGCCACTCTCACCGAACGGATCGAGACGGCCATCGAATTGGCGAGCCGCCGCCACAACGTATTCGCGATCCTGTTCATGGATCTGGACGGCTTCAAGACCATCAACGACTCGCTCGGGCATTCGGCCGGCGATCAGGTACTCGCCGCCTTTGCGCAGCGCCTGCAGGCCTGCGTACGCGCCACTGACACAGTGGCGCGACTGGGTGGCGACGAATTCGTGGTGTTGTCCGAGAACCTGGTTGCGCGGCATGACGCGGGGCTGATCGCCGAAGGCGTCCTCGAACGGATGCGTGAAGGGGTGTGGAACGACAACGAGCCGTTGCAGGTCATGCCGAGTATCGGCATTGCGCTGTATCCGCAGGACGGCGACAGCGTCGACACGCTGCTCAAGCACGCGGATGCCGCGATGTATGAAGCCAAGCGCGCGGGACGCAGCACCTATCGCTTCTTCGAAACGAGCATGAACGACGCGGCCACCCGCACGCTGCAAATTCAGCATGCGCTGCACGAAGCGCTCGGCGCGGGCTATTTCACCCTGCATTTCCAGCCTAAATTCCGCGGTGACAGCAATGAGCTTGCAGGAGCAGAGGCGCTGATCCGCCTCAACCATCCGCTGCTCGGCGTGCTGGCGCCGCTGGAGTTCATCCCGATCGCCGAACGCTCCGGACAGATCGTGCAGATCGGCTACTGGGTGGTGCGCGAGACCTGCCGGCAGATCCGCCGCTGGGTCGACGCCGGGCTGCCGTCGATGAAGGTTGCGATCAACCTCTCGCCGCGTCAGTTATCGCAGCCGAATCTGGTCGCCACTGTGCTAGAGATCGTACAGGCCGAGCAGGTGGACTGCGACCGGATCATGTTCGAGATCACCGAAACCGTCGCCATGCAGGACGCGCCCCGCACGATCGAGATGATCCACGAATTTCAGATGAACGGCTTTGAGATCGCCATCGACGATTTCGGCACCGGCTATTCGAGCCTCGCCTATCTGCAACGCTTCCGCGTCAAGCAGTTGAAGATCGACCGCTTTTTTACCAATGGTCTCGATGACCAGGGTCCGGAAGGCACGGCGATCGTGTCCGCGATCATCGCGCTCGCACATTCGCTCGACATGGACGTGGTCGCCGAAGGCGTCGAGACCGCATCGCAACTCGGCAAGCTCAAAGCGATGATGTGCGACGAGATGCAGGGCTTTCTGCTGGGCAAACCGCTCGAAGCGGATGCTTTTAGCGCCTTGCTGAAGGCACGTATGGCGGTAGCGTAGGTCACCTGTGGCCGTCCAAGCTCCTGCTGATCGCGACAAGGACGCCTCGCAGCGACCTGATCCGCTCAGCCCAACTGCGGTTCCGGGTCCCCCGGCTCACGGCCGATCAACGTAGGCGCGAGCGCGGGGTCGCGCCGCGTCAGCTTGCCGTCCACCGACGCGCCGCAATCCATGCGCAGTTGCTGGTAATGGATGTTGCCGGTCACATGCGCGTTGGGCTGCAATTCGACGAAGTGATCGGCGATCACATCACCGACGATCTTGCCGTTCACCACCACGTCGTAACCATGCACGTTGCCCTCGATCGAGCCGCGGTCGCTCAGGACAAGCAGCGTCTGCGCGCCCGCCTTGCCGGTGACATTGCCGCGCACGTGACCATCCATGCGCAGGCCTTCGCTGAATTCGAGGTCGCCGGTAATGCTCACGTCGTGGGCGATCAGGGTGGCGAGCTTGGTGTGCTGGATGCTCGTGGTTTTCTTCTTGCTGAACATAAATAATCTCTAACTGATGAATGAAACGATTCGTCGCATCATGCGTGACCGGGCGACGAGGCGGCTTGATGTGTCAACCGCGTGGTCAACCGCGCGTTTAACGGCACGGTCAGCGGCGCTTCTGGCTCTGGCCGCGCAGAAACAGCAATTCGGTATTCAGACGCCTGACTTCGGCGGCCGAGGCGTCGGCGGTCTTCTGGACGGCGGCGCGGGCCGTGGACTCCTGCGCCAGCGCGAGCCGGGTGCGTTCGAGTTCGGCTTGCACGCCATCCGCGGAGACCGGCGCACTCGCGCATTGGTCCGGCAACGCGGCGCGCTGCGTCGCATACCAGCCCATCGCCGCGGCGCCCACGGCAACACTGCAAGCGCATACGCCAGTCCAGGGCGCGACGCGTACGGCGCGCGAGCGCACCGGCTGCAGCGCATAGGCGCGCTGCGTAAGACTGCCCGCGTTGCGGGCCGAACGAAGATCAACCATGAACATGAGCGCTGAAAAGCGCGAGGTAGCCAGTCGGATCGACCGTGGCGCCGTTGACCAGCACTTCGAAATGCAAATGCGATCCGGTGGAACGGCCGGTGGTGCCAACGTCGGCGACATGCTGGCGCGGCAGCACGAGATCGCCCTCGTGCACGAGGATGCGCGACGCGTGACCGTAGCGCGTGATGAGACCATTGCCGTGATCGATTTCAATCGCGTTGCCGTAGCCGCCTTTCGGCCCGGCGAAGATCACGCGTCCACCGGCGGCGGCGAGAATCGGCGTGCCGCTCGGCGCGACCAGATCGACGCCCGGATGAAAACTGAGCTTATGCGTAAACGGATCGATGCGGTTGCCGAACGGCGAGCCGAAGCGGGCACCGTCGGCCGGCATGCGGCCTGGAAAAGCGTTAAACGCGACCTCGTGGGCGTCGGTCTCATGTTCGAGTGCGGCGAGCGTCGCGCTCATGCACTCGAGTTGCCGCCGGGTCGAAGCGGCACCGCCGCGCGATGGCCCCGTGGCGATTTCCACACAGGACCTTGGCGGCAGTGACGGGCCACCCTCACCGTCCGCGTCAGAGGTGTCCTGATCCGCCGGGTTAGCAGGCGCGCGCAGCGGCGCTTTCGGCGTGTTCAGACGGGCTTCGAAATCGCGCAGGGCGACGACCGGGTTGGTCAGCCGCTCGATACGCGGCTCGATCTGCGCCACCGACGCATTCAGCTTCCCGAGCTGATCGATTGCATAGTTATGCTCGACGCGACCCACCGTCTGGCTGGCCGGCCCCGGCGCATCACGCGCGAGCAGATGAATGCCGATTGCGACGCCCGCCGCGAGCGACAGCGCTGCCGCCCCCACCGCCGCTGCAATGGCGATCGTCAACGCGGTGCGCCGGGTGACGAAGCGGATCTCGCCGCTGCTGAGCTGACTGCCTGCGCCGAGGATGGAAGACATCAGCGGCTCCCCGTCTGCGGCGCGCCGCACAACGCGGACTTGCAACAACACTGGCGAATCCGGCACGCAAACGAAACGGGGAAGACATCAACAGCGAAGGGGGGACGAACCGGCATGCAGCGTGAGTCGGACAACCGCCGACGTGAGATGAAAGACAAGGGCGCGAATTATCCCCCTGTCTCGCCAGGCATCATCTCAAATTCGGAAGCGTTGGAAGCGGGACGCTGGCCCCTCTCTCCCTCTGAATTTCACAGGATACCGAAACAGTGAGTGAGCTCACCCGCGCTGGCAATCAAGCCGCAACCAGGTGACGCAGACGCTCGCGCAGCTCGTCCGTCGCACGCGTCATTGGCGCGCGCAGTTCGTCGCGGATCAGTCCTTGGCCCGCTAGCGCCGCCTTCACAGGGCCCGGATTGGGTTCGGAACACAACGCCCCGATCAACGGCGCGAGTGCATGAAAAATCGTCCGGCCTTCTTCAAGGCGGCCTTCCGACAGCGCACGGTACAACGCCACAAAGCGCGCCGGATGCACATGCGCCGATGCCGCAATCGCCCCGCTGCCGCCCAGGCACAGCGTATTGAACAGATTAAGGTCGTCGCCGGCTAGCACTTGCAGCCGGCCGTCGAGGATCAACGCCAGCGTCGTATCGAGCGAACCGGCGCAGTCCTTTACCGCCTGAATTCGCGGATGGGCCGCCAGCGTCAGCAGCGTCGCGAGCTCAAGACGTACGCCGGTGCGATACGGAATGTCGTACAACACGACCGGCTTCGCGCTGAGATCGGCCAGCGCGGTGAAATGCTCGATCAGTCCCGCCTGAGAAGGCCGGATGTAGTAAGGCGCCGAGATCAGCACACCGGCCACCGGCAAATCGTTCAACTGTGCGATGCGGGTGCGCAGACTCGCCGTCTGATTGCCCGCCACCCCAGCCAGCACGGGCAACGCGCCGGCCTCGGCGAGGATGGTCGTCAGCACTGCGTCCTGCTCGGCGGCCTCAAGCGCCGCCGGTTCGCCCGTGGTGCCAAGCGCGACCAGACCCGCGACGCCCGCGTCGGCATAGAAGCGCACCAGACGCCGCAGCGCGGCGTGATCGACGGCGTCGTCGGCGAACGGCGTGATGACAGGAACCCAGATACCCGAAAAGATAGACATGACTTAACCTCGAACGCGACCGTATCGATTCCGTTCAGCGATGCGAGGCAGAGGTCAAAAGCGGGAAATGAAACGCGGGCCTTGGCTGACTGTTCCGTCGCACATCTGACGGAACAGCAGGCTCCGGTCAGATGAGCAGCTGTTTTTTGGCTTTGGCGCTAGCGGCCGCGCAGGCAGACACCACGCTCGCGAGCGCGAGGCGGGTTGCGGTTGAGCGGAGCATGTAGCCGATTTCCATGCCCGGCAGTGTAACCGGCATTGGCGAAAATCTCAAAATTGCTTGACTTCTCCCACCGTCGAACTAATATACGCTCCGCGTACATTAACCTGACCGAGAGGTGCCCCGCATGAGCGTCCCGCAACAAGCCTTCCTCCGCGATGCCATGCGTCGCCTGAACATGACCCGCGACACCTTCGCGAGCCGCATCGGCGTATCGCGCCGGGCTTTGGACACATGGCTGCTGCCGGACGATTCGGCGGAATCGCGGGCGATGCCGGAGATTGTCGAGCGTTTCGTGTCGGAAATCGTCGCAAACGGCGAACCGGGCGAAAGATATACGCAAAGCGTAGACTCACAATCGCTCGCCAGCCAGATGCTGTTCGAGGGCAAGCCGCAGTTGCTGTCGGTCGATCAGTTCTCGCGCGACTCGGTCGAAGCCCTGTTTCGCGTGGCGGACATCATGCAGCCCATCGCGCGGCGCCGCAAAATCTCCCGCGTGCTCGAAGGCGCGGTGCTCGGCAACCTGTTCTTCGAAGCCAGCACCCGCACGCGCGTGAGTTTCGGCGCGGCGTTCTGCCGGCTCGGCGGTTCGGTGTGCGACACCACGGGTTTCACGTTCTCTTCGATGGCCAAAGGCGAGTCGATTTACGACACCAGCCGTGTGATGAGCGGCTACGTCGACGCGCTGGTGATTCGCCATCCGGAGCAAGGCTCGGTGGCCGAATTCGCGCGCGCCACCAACGTGCCGGTGATCAACGGCGGCGACGGCCCCGGCGAGCATCCGAGCCAGGCACTATTGGACCTGTACACGATCCAGCGCGAATTCTCGCGCCTCGGCAAGATCGTCGACGGCGCGCATATTGCGCTGGTCGGCGACCTCAAGTACGGACGCACGGTGCACTCGTTGGTCAAGCTGCTGGCGCTGTATCGCGGCATCAAGTTCACACTGATCTCGCCGCCTTCGCTGGAAATGCCGAGCTACATCGTCGAGCAGATCTCGCGCAACGATCACGTAGTCGAGCAGACCCACGACCTGAAAGGCGGCCTGCGCGGCGCAGATGTGGTGTACGCCACCCGCATCCAGAAAGAGCGCTTTGCCGACGAGTCGTTCGAAGGCTACACGCCGGACTTCCAGATCAACCAGGCGCTAGTCGATAGCGTCTGCGGACTCGATACGCTGATCATGCATCCGTTGCCGCGCGACAGCCGGCCGGGCGCCAACGATTTGAGCGTCGATCTGAATCACGATTCGCGTCTCGCCATCTTCCGGCAGACCGACAACGGCATCCCGGTGCGAATGGCGATTTTCGCGGTGTTGCTGGGCGTCGAAAAACTGGTTCAGCATTCGATGCGCGATGCGGCATGGCGTCCGCCGGCTTACCTCGGCCCGGACGATGCGGTATTTCACGGCATCGATTAAACGGAATCAGGAATAACGGGGCCGCGCTCGCGTGACGTCTATCGTCTTGTCTTGCGAGCGCGGCGCCGATCAGGCAGCCGCCACCTTGAACACAGATACGGCTTCCATCAGCCGCACCGCCTGCTCTTCCAGCGACTGCGAAGCCGCGGCAGCCTGTTCGACGAGCGCCGAATTCTGCTGGGTCGTCTGATCCATCTCCGTCACGGCAAGGCTCACCTGCTCGATCCCCTTGCTTTGCTCACCAGCCGCGTGCGAGATTTCGGCGATGATCGCCGTGACCTTCTGCACTGATCTGACGACGTCGTTCATCGCCGAACCCGCGCGTTCGGCGAGCGCCGAGCCCTGCGCGATTTGCCCCACCGAGTCGTTGATCAGTTGCTTGATCTCCCGCGCAGCCGAAGCGCTGCGTTGCGCGAGATTGCGGACCTCGCTCGCGACAACGGCGAAACCACGTCCATGCGCGCCCGCACGCGCCGCTTCGACGGCCGCGTTCAACGCCAGGATATTGGTCTGAAAAGCGATGCCGTCGATCACGCCAATGATCTCGGCAATCTTGCGCGAGTGCAGGGAAATCCCCTGCATGGTCTCGACGACATTGCCGACCACCTGACCGCCGAGTACAGCCGTGTCCGACGCACTCAACGCGAGCGAATTGGCCTGAAGCGCGTTGTCCGCGTTCTGCTTTACCGTCGACGTGAGTTGCTCCATGCTGGACGCGGTGCGTTCGAGCGACGCCGCCTGTTGCTCCGTGCGATGAGACAGGTCACTATTACCGCTGGCGATTTCCTGCGCGCCGACGTTGATCGATTCCGTACTGCTGCGCACCGTGGCAACCGTGGTGACGAGAGCGTGCTGCATTTGCTTGAGCCCGGCGAACACGGCGCCCATCTCGTTCTGGCTCTTTACCGTAATCTCGCCGCGCAGGTCGCCCGAAGCGATCTGGTCAAAATGCCTGATCATGTGCGAAAGCGGTCTCACGACCGCATTGATCAAAACGTTTCGCGCCAGAAAGCCCAACGCAAGCGCCACGAGCGCGACTGCCCCGAGCACGCCGACCATGGAGCTAAAACGCGCCTGCGCGTCGGTATAGCGCGCCTTTTGCCGTTCGGTGAGCACATTTTCAAGGCCGGACATCGCACCTTGATAGGCGTCGGACAAGGCCTTGGTGTCCTTGCCTTGCAGTGCCTTGAAAGCGCTGAAGTCCATCTGTTCAAGGGCATCGAAAGCGGGCAGCACCGCCTGTTTGACGAAGGCGCTGCGCTTGCCCTGCAACTGCGTCGATAGATCCCTCACCGCTTGATCAGACGGCTGGTGCGAAAGGTAGTCCGAGAATTGCCGGTCGGACTCCTTGATATCCTGGCGGGCGTTGGCGAGCAACTGCGGTTCGGGGTCGCCGATGCCATAGAGCGCGTGGTAGCTGTCGAGCGAGACGCGCACGCGTTGTAGCAATTCGCTGCTGGTTTTCAGCTCCACCAGGATCCGGGTGTCCTCCTCGTACATCTTGCTCATGCCGTCATTGCTAAGCTTGAGCATGCCGACGCTGACACCGATCACGATCAACAGGATCACGACAAAGGCCGTGATGACGAACGTGATGTTCCCGCGGATACTGGTGTTTCTGAACATGTTGTTTTTCCCCGTTCTTCTTTTTTTAAATTCTGCGTCGACGTGCAATGACGGGGCCGCCCCGCCGTATGACGGCGTGGCGGAAAACGCAATCACCTCACCCGCTTGCTGCGCCGGTACCGGTCGAACAACACCGCGAGCAACAGGATGCCGCCGCGAATCAGGTATTGATAGAAGGTCGGCACGTTCAAGAGGCTCATGGCATCCTGCACCGAACCCATGATCAGCACGCCGACGAGCACGCCGGAGATCGTCGCAACGCCACCCGTCAACGACACGCCGCCAAGCACGCAAGCCGAAATGACACCGAGTTCGAGCCCGACCGACGTCTTCGGATCCCCAAGGCTCATCCGCGATGCGAGCATCACGCCGGCAAAACCGGTGACGAGGCCTTGCAGAACGAACACCACAATCTTGATGCGCATGACAGGCAACCCTGCGAGCCGCGCAGCTTCACTATTGCCGCCAACGGCCAGCACGTTCTTGCCGAATACCGTCTTTCTGAGCAGGAATCCGAACAGCACGAAGCCGACGATGTTGCTCCAGATCGGATACGAAATGCCGAGGAACGAGCCACCGCCCAGGTCGAAAAAGCTCTCTTCCGAAATCATCACCGCATCGCCGTTCGAGGTGATGTACGCCAAACCGCGCACAACCTCCATCATGGCCAGCGTCACGATTAGCGAGTTGATCTCGTAGCGTGCCACCAGCACCCCGTTTACGAGGCCGACCGCGCCGCCTGCCAGCACGCCGCCGGCGATGCCGAGCGTCACGCTGTGCGTCGCGGTGATCAACGTCGAAGCAACGACACCCGAGAAGGCGACGATAGATGCCACCGAAAGGTCCACTTCACCGAGCGCCAGCACAAACATCATCGTGACGGAGATCGAACCGATCAGCGTGACCGAGAGCAGCAGCCCCTGAATATTGCGTGAGCTGATGAAGTCCGGGACCGTCAGGGATAGCGCGCCAAACAATATGATGAAGACCATCACAATGCCTGACTTGTTGATGAAGTCCCATGCCTGCATGGCGCGCGGACGCGCGGCGACGCTGGCCGTCTGATTCGCAGCCGCGGTGTTAGTAGGTTGATCTTGTGTTTGCATTGTGTCTGTTTCCATTCCGTGAGTCCGGCCTTAGCGCGGGAGGGCGAGCTTGATCAGCGCGTCGGGCGTCGCCTGTGCTTTCGGCAAATCGCCGACGATGCGGCCTTCCTTCATCACCAGCACCCGATCCGCGATACCGATCACTTCCGCCAGATCGCTCGAGACGACGATTACCGTGCGACCCGCTTCGGCCAACCCATACAGCAGGCCGTAAATTTCACTGCGCGCGCCCACATCGATGCCGCGGGTCGGCTCGTCCATCAGGAACACGTCGATCTCTTCGGCGAGCCAGCGCGACAGAATCACCTTCTGCTGATTGCCGCCCGAGAGCGTGCCGATGGGCGTCTCGCCGTTGCGCGTCTTGATTGCCAGCTTCGCGATGAACTCCTTCGCGGTCTGCGTTTCCTTGCGGCTATTGAGCACGTTGAAGCGGCTGAAATGCCGGCGGCAACTGATATTCAGGTTGTCCGAAACCGACGCAATCGAGACGATGCCTTCCTGCTTGCGATCTTCTGGACACAGTGCCACGCCCGCTCGCACGGCATCGCGCGGCGTCGCAAAGCGCACTTGTTTGCCTTTCAGCATAATCTCGCCGGCGCCCGGTTTCACCGCGCCATAGATCAGCTTCATCAATTCGGATCGGCCCGCACCCACGAGGCCAAAGAAACCGACAATCTCACCCGCACGCGCGGAAAACGAGGCGGGCTCCTTGAGACCCGGCCCTATCAATCCCTTCACCTCGAGTTGCACATCGCCTGTAGGGCGCGGCCGGTAGCCGTAGACGTCGGCAATCGAGCGGCCCACCATGCAACTGATCAGACGGTCACGATCAAGTCCTTCACCTGCCTCGAACGTATCGATATGGTGTCCGTCGCGAAACACGGTCACGCGATCGCACAGTTCGTAGACTTCCTCCATCCGATGCGTCACGTAGATGATCGCGCGCCCTTCAGCCTTCAGCGCACGGATGATGCGGAACAGTTGCGTCGTCTCGCGCGACGACAGTGAACTGGTCGGTTCGTCGAACGCAATCACTCGCGCATCGCGCATCAACGCCTTGCCGATCTCGATCATCTGGCGCTGACCGATGGACAGATGCTTGACCTGCTGCGACGGATTGATTTTCTCGCCAAGCCGCTCAAGCTCACGCATAGCCCGGGCCAGCAGCGCCTTTTCGTCCAGTACACCGAAGCGGTTGGGCAGCGCACCAAGCATCAGGTTTTCCGCCACCGTCAATTCCGGCACCAGATGCAGTTCCTGATAGATGATCGCAATGCCGGCCTCGATCGCGGCCTTGGTCGTCGTGAACTGCTGCGCCACGCCGTTCAGCGAGAGCGTGCCCGCCGCCGGTTGATTCACGCCGGACAGCACCTTCAGCAGCGTGGATTTGCCGGCGCCGTTTTCGCCCATCAGGCCGTGCACTTCCCCGCGTCGCACGTCGAGCGAGACCTGGTCGAGCGCGAGCACACCCGGAAACTGCACGGTGATGCCGGCAAGTTGGAGATACGCCTCCGTGTCCGCGGAAAAATCGGTAGACACAGTAGCGGAAGCAGCGGCGCTGGAGCCTAGATGCGCTGCGTCGGGTGGGGAAACCGTCATCGAATGCCTCTTGCTGGTAAATACAACGCGCGGGCCGGTACGCTAAAACCTTCGAGGTACCGCCGCCCGCGCCGTGAGCGTGCACACTACACAGCCACACTCACGCGAACGCTGATTCGAACCCTTAGATACCGAGTTCCTTGCGCACGTCTTCCCAGTTGCTGCGCACCATCAGCTTGCCTGTAGTCTGCGTGTCGGCAGGCGGCTGCTTACCCGTCTTGATCCAGTCGACGAGGTTCTCCGTGCTGTCCTTGCCGTGGTTCGTCGAACTGACGGCGATCGTGCCGTAGAAGCCCGTCGGCGCCTTCTTCTGGAATTCGGCGAACGCTTCGCCCGCGCCGTTGATGCCGACGCCGATCACATCGGAGGCGGGGATATGCAGTTGCTCGGTTGCGCGCACGCCGCCCAGCACGGTCTCTTCGTTGAGCGCGTAGATCACCCACTTCTTGATGTTCGGATGCTGCGCGAGCACAGGCGATGCTGCGTTGAAGCCGCCTTCGTCGTCGGTGGTCTTTTGCGGTGCGTCGAAGATGTTGTCTTTCTTGAAGCCATTCGCGAGCAGCGACTGCGTGGCGCCGTCGGTGCGCAGGCGAGCGGTCGGCAGTTCGTTGCTCGTAATGCGCAGCGCGCCGACTTCTTCCGGCTTCCAGCCGCGACGCTTCATTTCATCGGAGATCGCCTGGCCCACCTGATTGCCGATCTTGAAGGCCGACATCCCGAGGTGCGGCACGTTTGCGAGCGGCTTGCCGGTCGAGTCGACCAGTTGATCGTCAACGGTGACGAACTTCATGTTGTAGCGCTTGGCGCGTGCCTCGATGGCCGGTCCGAGGCGCACGTCAGGCGCGCAGATCACAAAGCCCTTGGCGCCTTGTGCGCCGAGGTTATCAATCGCAGCCAGCACCTTTTCGCCGTCCGGCGTGCCAATGTTCACTACCGAGAAGCCATCCTTCTGACCGAGCGCGGTCGCGGCTTTCTGTTCATTGATGAACCATGCCTGTTCCGGCATCTTCACCAGAAAGCCGATCTTGAGCGGTTCATCGGCGCGCACCGAAACCTGGGCGGCAAACGGTACGACGAGGACAGCCGCCGCGATAGCAGACAGGGTCAAACGGCGAAGCTTCTGGTTCATGTAGGTCTCCTAAAATTAATAACTTAAGTTTGACTGCGTGTGATTTTTAGCGGTGTCGTTTATTCGACGAAGGGGTCCACCGCGTGCCGGTGACCTAGCAACAACGCGTCGGCCACGTGCTCGAGCGGGCGCAGATCTACGTCGCTCTGGCTGGAGGTGATCAAGTCATAAAACCGCGCGTACAAGCCGGGGTATTCCCGTTCCGGGCCAACATCCACGGCGGCGCCGTCGATGTGCAATTGCTTGCCGCCTTGCGAGAGACGCAGAACGCCATCGCTGGTCGTCACCTCGATCTGCCACAACTCTTCGGGACCGTGGCGCCAATCGAACTCTGCACGGACCGGCGTACCGTGGTCGTCGGTGAAATTCAGGTTTGCGGCAATCGGCGTCTGCCGGTTGGACGGCACCCACAGCTCGGCGGACTTCAGGAAAAACGCGCGCGGCAGGATGCGCGTCATGATCGACAACGCATTGATACCCGGATCGAAGACGCCCAGTCCGCCCGGTTGCCAGATCCAGTCCTGATTCGGATGCCACTTGCGGACATCCTCTTTCCACAGGACCTGCACGGACTTGATCGCCCGCGCCGAGAGCCATGCGCGGGCGGTCTCGACGCCAGGTGCATAGCGGGAATGCCACGACGCGAACAGGCTGCGGCCGTGTTCTTTGGCAAGCTCGGCGAGCAGAGTCACCTCAACGACGCTCGCGCCCGGCGGCTTTTCCAGCATCACATGCTTGCCCGCGACAAGTGCGTCGCGCGCCTGCTCAAAGCGTACTTGCGGGGTCGCGCAAAGCGAAACCGCTTCCAGCTCAGGCTCGGCCGCAAGCATCTCCTGAACCGTCTTGTAGTTGCGCAGGCCGTCGACCTGCGCGTTGCGGCTCGCGCCCGCGACGAGATTGAACCCGTCGTTTCCCGCGATAGCCGGCAAATGCTGATCGCGCGCGATCTTGCCCACGCCCACGATGCCTATCGAAATTTGCTTCGCCATGTTCCGGCCTCAATGATTGTCACGCTGTGATTGTCACGCTGCATCCGGACGCGCTTGCTCTACCGAGGTCGCAGCCGTTCACCATCACTTTTTGAATAGTCACACTATATTGCGCTCGTTTTGGCACAAATATCCGTGAATACCCTAGTGAACACTCTAAATAGTCTTACTATAATGTGGGATCAGGAGGGCACCATGCCAGACAAAAAACGAGCACTGCGCTCGGCGCAGTGGTTCGGTTCGGCCGACAAGAACGGCTTTATGTACCGCAGCTGGATGAAGAATCAGGGTATCCCTGATCATGAGTTTCAGGGCAAACCGATTATCGGCATCTGTAACACGTGGTCGGAGTTGACACCGTGCAACGCGCATTTTCGCAAGATCGCGGAGCACGTCAAACGCGGGGTATTCGAAGCGGGTGGATTCCCAGTTGAGTTCCCGGTCTTCTCGAACGGCGAGTCGAACCTGCGCCCCACGGCCATGTTCACGCGCAACCTCGCGAGCATGGATGTGGAGGAGTCGATCCGCGGCAATCCGATCGACGCGGTTGTCCTGCTCGCGGGCTGCGACAAGACCACCCCGGCGCTTCTGATGGGTGCCGCGAGCTGCGACGTGCCCGCCATCATGGTGAGCGGTGGACCGATGCTCAACGGCAAGCACCAAGGCCGCGACATTGGCTCGGGCACGGTCGTCTGGCAATTGAGCGAGCAGGTCAAGGCAGGCAAGATCTCTCTGCACGAATTCATGTCCGCTGAAGCAGGCATGTCGCGCTCGGCGGGGACCTGCAACACCATGGGCACCGCCTCGACCATGGCCTGCATGGCCGAAGCCCTTGGCGTCACGCTGCCGCACAACGCGGCCATTCCTGCCGTGGATGCACGACGCTACGTGCTCGCCCATATGTCGGGCATGCGCATCGTCGAGATGGCGCTTGAAGACCTGCGCCTGTCGAAGCTGCTGACACGCGAAGCCTTCGAGAACGCGATCCGCGTGAATGCGGCGATCGGCGGCTCCACGAACGCGGCGATCCATCTGAAGGCGATTGCCGGGCGCATTGGCGTTGAGCTGGAACTGGACGACTGGACGCGCGTGGGCCGCGGCACACCGACGCTCGTCGATTTACAGCCGTCGGGCCGCTACCTGATGGAGGAGTTCTATTACGCAGGCGGCTTGCCGGCCGTGCTGAAGCGCCTCGGCGAAGCGGGCCTGCTGCCGCATCCGGATGCCTTGACCGCGAACGGCCAGTCGCTGTGGGACAACAACAAGGAAGCGCCGATCTATAACGACGAAGTGATTCGTCCTTTGGACAAACCCCTTCTCGCGGATGGCGGCCTGTGCATCGTGCGCGGCAACCTCGCACCGAACGGTGCAGTACTCAAGCCGTCTGCCGCTACGCCGGCCCTGCTCAAGCATCGCGGACGCGCTGTGGTATTCGAGAACTTCGACGACTACAAGGCGCGTATCGGCGACCCCGATCTCGACGTGACCGCCGACTCCGTGCTCGTCATGAAAAATTGCGGACCGAAGGGTTATCCGGGTATGGCCGAAGTCGGCAACATGGGCCTGCCCCCGAAATTGCTCGCACAAGGCGTAACGGACATGGTCCGGGTGTCGGATGCACGCATGAGCGGCACCGCCTACGGCACCGTCGTCCTGCACGTTTCGCCCGAAGCGCGAGCGGGCGGCCCGCTCGCAGTGGTACGCGAAGGCGACTGGATCGACTTGGATTGCCCCAGTGGACGGCTCCACCTGGACATCAGCGCGGAAGAGCTGACGGCCCGTCTGGCCGACTGGGCGGAAGGGCAGCACAAGTCGCCAGCGGATTCGAGCGGCTATCGCCAGCTTTACGTCGAGCACGTTCTGCAAGCCGACCAGGGCTGCGACTTCGACTTCCTAGTGGGCTGCCGCGGCGCAGAGGTGCCGCGCCACTCGCATTAAACGTAGCTTGGCCTAGTAACGCCTACTGCCTACGCGACGCAGCATCAGACGTGCTGCGTCGCGGGCGGACGGACATCACATCAAACCCAAGCCTGTCCTGCGCCGACCACGGTGCACTGCAACCCTGCCATTTGCCCCGCCGCATCGATCGCTGCTTCAAGCTCGGTGAACGGGTACGCCTGCAACTCCACGGCGCCGAGCGGCAACTGGCCGGAAGCCACTAACGCGACCAGCGCGAGATAGTCGGCACGCGTGTACATGAAGTTGCCGATCAACTCCCAGTTATTGAGCAGCATCTCCTGATAGCGAATCGGCAAGTCCACCTGCATGCTGCCCATCAGCACCAGCCGGCCGCCCCGGTGCAAGCTGCGCAGCGCGGCGAGCGTCGCATGCGGGTCGGTCGCCTGCCCGACCATGTCGAACGCGAGATCGGCACCGCCGCCTGACGCCGCGCGGATCGCCGCCACGTCCTGCTCGGCATCGCCCGTCAACACCACCGGGACGACCCGTCCCTTGCCGAGTTCGATCAAGCTCTGCAGCGGTTGCACGCGCCTGCTGAGCGCCACCACCCGGCTCGCGCCCATAGCGAGCGCGGCAAGTACGGCCGCCGAGCCGAAGTAGCCGGTCGCCCCATTCACGACCACGACCTCGCCCGCCGCCAGCCGGCCACGCCGCAGCCCGCCGAACGGCACTGCGAACTTGCCGAGCACCGCCAGCCGTTCGGACGGCAGATCTTCCAACCCGTCCAGCGCAATCAGCGTCGACGCCGAAAATTCGGCGAACTCGCGCAGCGTGCCGTGCGGGAAATCGGCCATCAGTGCGCCGCTGTCGGCGCTGATCGCCGTCAGGCCGATCAGCGCCTGCGCCGGCTCGCGGACGGTTTCGTCGGCCACCCAGTACGGGTTCACGGCCACGCGCTGACCGGCCCGCAACGACACGACGCCCTCGCCGACCGCCTCCACCCGTCCGACGCCGTCGGTCCCTGGCGAGAACGGTCCCGGCGGATAGGCAACGGCAACTTTCCTTCCAGATAGCTGCGCGTGTAACTCAAGAGCGGCACGGACTCCATGCGCACCAGCACCGCGCCGCGGCGCGGCTGCGGTTGCGTGACTTCGCGCAGGGCCAGCGGCTGGCCGGGTTCATCGAGCATCCAGACTTTCATGATTGACTCCTTAAGTGGGTTGGCGTGCTTGAACTCTAGGGCTCGCCTACGTATTCTTGAAATCAATTACTGGAATGCGACCCATAAACATGATTGATCTCCGTGGTATCGATCTGAACCTGCTGGTGTCGCTCGACGCCTTGCTCGCCGAGTCCAACGTGACCCGCGCCGCCGAGCGCCTGCATCTGACGCAGCCCGCGGTTTCAACGCAGCTTGCCCGCCTGCGGCAGATCTTCGGCGATCCGCTGCTGATTCCCGCCGAAACCGGCCGCGGCATGACGCGCAGCGCGCGCGCACTCGCATTGATGGAGCCGTTGCACGCAGCGCTGAAAAATCTGGAGGTGGTGGTGCGCCATCAACCCACCTTCGACCCGCACAAGGACACGCGCCGCTTTGTCATCGCCGCCAACGACAACGGCACCTCGGTACTCGGCCTGCCGTTGATGGAACGGCTGCCCGAACTCGCCGGGCCTGGCGTGCGGGTCGCGTTTATCGTCGCCGACCAGCCGTCGACGGCGGAGCGCCTTGAGCGCAGCGAGATCGATCTGCTGATCGGCTCAGAGCGGATGATTCCGGCGTCTATGAAAGCCCGCAAACTGTTCGACGAGCGTTTCGTCTTCGTGCAGCGCAAGGGGCATCCGCGCGGCATCGCACCACTCGATCTGGACACGTACTGCGCGCTGGACCATGTGCTGGCGTCGACCAGCGGCGGCAGTTTCTACGGCTTTATGGACGAGCATCTCGACGCGCTCGGCCGTGCGCGGCACGTCGCGCTATCGGTCCAGCATTTCACGCTGGTGCCTGAATTGCTGGCACATACCGACTATGTCTCGACACTGCCATCGCGTTTTGCCGGCCGCCATCGGGATCGGCTCGACGTCTTCGATTTGCCGTTCCCGGCGCGCGGCTTCACGGCATTCGCCGCGTGGCACCCGCGCAATCATGCCGATCCCGCACTCGTGTGGCTGCGCGAGACTTTGACCGCTTTGGCCGCGGCCTAGGATCTGGTCTTGCATTGCCACGCCGCGGCGTCCATTGCGTTGACTTCCGCCGCGCCAACGTGCAAAGCAGCCCGCTGTATCGCACAACACTGTGTTTCGTTTTTGCCTCGGTCAGCAGCACCTGCTCATGTCTTACAGTGCATATAGTTAAACGCTAACTGGTACCGCCCTGCTCAGTCGGGGCATCGAAATTGCTGGTAATTCGCGGTAAGCGTATGCATCGGACTGCCGATGTGTCGCGGGTTTGCATCGACCTTTCATGGAGCAAACAGAACGTTATGTCCAGGAATCGAGTCCCCCCGGGTTCGGACGAAGAACCCAACGCCACCCCTAATCAACCGTCGCGCCGTCGCTTCCTGCAATCCGCCGCTGCGGCCGCGACGGTCGGCGTGGCGCCGCACGTGCACGCGCAGACCCAACCTGCCACCTCACTGCCCACCGCGCCGCCAGCCGAAACGCGCGCGCCCGAACCCCCGCGACCGGTCACGCTCAACGTCAATGGCCGCGCTTACACGTTGCAACTGGAGCCGCGCGTCACGCTGCTCGACGCGCTGCGTGAATACGCCGGGCTGATGGGCACCAAGAAGGGCTGCGACCGCGGACAATGTGGCGCCTGCACCGTCCTGATTGAAGGCCGGCGCATCAACTCGTGTCTCACCCTGGCGGTGATGCACGAAGGCGAAGCGATCACGACCGTCGAAGGCCTTGCAAGCAACGGCGTGCTGAGTCCGGTCCAGCGTGCCTTCATCGAACACGATGCGTTCCAGTGCGGCTACTGTACGCCCGGGCAGATCTGTTCCGCGACAGCACTGCTCAGCGAATTCAATAGCGGCACTGCAAGCACCGCCACCGCCGACGTCCGTACCCGTCCGCCCCAACTCTCCGACGACGAAATCCGCGAACGTATGAGCGGCAATATCTGCCGCTGTGGTGCGTACGCGAACATCGTTGCCGCCGTGCGCAGCGTGCACGACGGCAACGCCTGACGGAGCACCGACATGGACGCGATCTCCTATGAACGCGCTGTGGACGTCAGCAGCGCGCTGCGCGCGGCGCAGCAACCCGGCACGATGTTTATCGGTGGCGGCACCAATCTGCTGGATCTGATGAAAGGCGGCGTGGAGCAGCCTGTGCACCTCGTCGACATCACGCACCTGCGCGGGCTCGATACCATTGGCACGCTGCCTGACGGCGGCCTACGGATCGGCGCCTTGGTGCGCAACAGCGATGCCGCCAATCACGCGCTGGTGCGCGAACAATATCCGCTGCTCTCACAGGCCTTTTTGTCGGGTGCTTCGCCGCAGTTGCGCAACATGGCAACGGTGGGCGGCAATCTGATGCAGCGCACCCGTTGCGGCTACTTCTACGACACCGCCTTCACGCAATGCAACAAGCGCCAGCCTGGCAGCGGCTGCGCCTCGATAGAAGGGCAAAACCGCACGCACGCGATTCTCGGCGCCAGTTCGCAATGTGTCGCCGTGAACCCGTCGGATATGAGCGTGGCGCTAGTAGCGCTCGACGCCGTGGTGCGCGTGAGCAGTCTGCGTGGCGAGCGCACGATTCCAATCTCAGAGTTTCACCGCCTGCCCGCCGACCGTCCGGAGGTGGATACGACGCTGCAACCCGGCGAACTGATCACGGCGGTCGACCTGCCGCCTCCGCTTTTTAGCGACCATTCCCACTACCTGAAGGTACGCGACCGCGCGAGTTACGCGTTTGCGCTCGTCTCGGTAGCGGCGGCCCTGCAAATGGATGGCAATACGGTGAAGACTGCGCATATCGCGTTAGGCGGCGTCGCGCATAAGCCATGGCGTGCGAGCATCGCGGAGCAAATGCTGACCGGGCAGCCGCTCACCGACGCGCGGTTGCGCGCCGCCGCCGCGGCCGCCATGGGCGAGGCGCAGCCGCTCAGCGGCAACCGCTTCAAGGTGCAACTTGCGCAACGCTCGATCGTGCGCGCCGTGAATCAGGCCGCCGGCCGCACGGGAGGTGTCGCATGACTACGAATATGAGCACGAATGCCCCACTGGTCGGTCAACCGATGGACCGCACCGACGGCCTGCTGAAAGTCACCGGCGACGCCCGCTATGCGGCGGAATTCCCCGAGGCGCGCATCGCGCACGCGGTGCTGGTGACGAGCACGATCTCGAGCGGCAGCATTGCGTCGATCGACGCGAGCCGCGCGCAATCCCTGCCGGGCGTGCTGCTGGTGATGACGTATCAGAACGCGCCGCGCCTGCCCAACGGCGGACGTCCGCCGCTGGCGCCGCCGGCCGGCCGTCATCTGTCGCTGTTGCAGGACAATCAGATTCACTACAGCAACGAGCCGGTAGCAGTGGTGGTGGCGGATACCCTCGAACGCGCCACCGACGCCGCGCAGCAAGTGCGCATCACGTATCAAAGCACGCCCGGCGCGCACGACTTCACCAGCGCCAAGGCGAACGCGCACGCGCCGATCAGTCCGCAGGGCCGCCAGACCGACACGCAGCGCGGCGACTTCGAGGCGGGGCTGGCAAGTGGCATCGTCCGGGTCGATGAGGTCTATGCGACGCCGGTGGAGCATCACAACCCCATGGAGCCGCACGCGACCATGGCGCATTGGGATGGCCCGCAACTGACGCTGTACGACTCCACCCAGGGCGTGAGCGGAACGCGCACCGCCGTGGCGAAGACGCTCGGCGTCTCGCCTGATGACGTGCGCGTGATCTCGCCGTTCATCGGCGGTGGTTTCGGCGGCAAGGGCTCGTCCTGGTCGCATGTGGTGCTGTGCGCGATGGCCTCGAAGCAGACCGGACGTCCGGTGCGCCTCGTGTTAACGCGCCCGCAGATGTTCGGTTCGGTCGGCGCGCGGCCGCGCACCGAGCAGCATTTCACGCTCGCCGCGCGCCACGACGGCACGCTCACGGCGATGCGGCACGACAGCTTCTCGAACACGTCGATGATCGAGGACTGGACCGAGACCTGCTGCATGGTCACGCGCATGCTCTACGCCGTGCCGAATCAGCTGACGACGCACCGCCTCGTACAGTTGAACCTCGGTACGCCGACCTTTATGCGCGCGCCTGGCGAGACAACCGGCTCGTTCGCACTCGAATCCGCAATGGACGAACTCGCGTGGAAGCTCAAGATGGATCCCATCGCGCTGCGGCTGAAGAACTACGCTGAAGTCGACCCGCAGGAGAACAAGCCGTATTCGAGCAAGGCCCTGCGCCAGTGCTATGAGATTGGCGCGGAAAAATTCGGCTGGTCGCGGCGCACTTCGACACCGCGTTCGATGCGCTCCGGCAACACGCTGATTGGCCTCGGCATGGCGACCGCCACGTATCCCGCCAACCGCAGCCCGGCCGCGGCGATCGCGCGTATTCTGCCCGACGGGACCGCGATGGTCGCCTCGGGTACGCAGGAACTCGGCACCGGCACCTACACCGTGATGACCCAGGTTTGCGCCGACGCGCTCGGCTTTCCGCCCGAAAAGATCCATTTCGCGCTGGGCGATTCGACGCTGCCGCAAGCGCCCGGCTCGGGCGGCTCGCAGTCGGCCGCGAGCGTATCGCCCGCGGTGCACGACGCCTGCATGCAGGTGCGAAGCCGTTTGATCTCGCTCGCGGTGGCCGACAACGCATCGCCGGTGCACGGCATGGATCTGTCCGATGCGAGCGTGGAGAACGGCTGGGTGGTGAGCCGCTCGAATCCGTCACTGCGCGACCCTGCGGCTGCAATTCTCGCGCGCGCCGGCGGCCAGCCTATCGAGGCCGTGGCAAGCGTGAAGCCCGGCCAGGAGCGCAGCGAATATTCGATGCATTCGTTCGGCGCGGTATTCACCGAGGTCCATGTGGACGCGGACCTCGGCACGATCCGGGTGCCGCGTATCGTGGGCGTGTACGACGTCGGCCGGGTCCTCAATCAGAAGACCGCGCGCAGCCAGATGATGGGCGGCATGGTCTGGGGCATAGGCGCCACCTTCGAAGAAGATACGCTGCTGGATGAGCGCTATGGGCGCTTCGTCAATATGAATCTCGCCGAGTATCACGTGCCGGTCAACGCGGATATCGGCACGCTCGACATCAGCTTTATCGACGAGCCCGATCCTCATATCAATACCCTCGGGGTGCGCGGGATTGGCGAGATTGGACTGACCGGCGTGGTGGCCGCGCTAGCCAACGCGGTGTATCACGCCACCGGCGTGCGGGTGCGCGATCTGCCAATCACGCTCGATAAGGTGATGACGCCGGTCCGGGTTTGACGCGGTAGCTTTGACGCGGTCAGCTTGACTTGGCGGTACGGCTGGCGAACGCCAGCGGCGAACGGCCGGCATGTCGGATTCATGCTGGCGCGTTTGCGCTGGCACACCGGTGGCGAGACGTTCTTGCCGGGACGGTTGTTACTGGCACGTTCGGGCTGGCCACTTCATGCCGCCACATTGCCGCTTGCCTGCTCGCCGGTTGCACCGCACAATTGGCGTCATCCCCTTTCCAGGTGCCGCCCCATGACCTATGCCTCACTCGCGACCGGGGTGCTGCTTGCCGCCGGCTACGGGTCGCGCTTCGATCCGGACGGCCTGCACAACAAACTGCTCGCCCGCATGCCGGACGGCGGCGTGGTCGCCCACGAGGCAGCGCATCGACTTCTGCTGGTGGTCACACGCGTGCTCGCGGTGGTGCGGCCTGGGTCAGAGGCGCTCGCCCGCATGTTGAACGAGGCGGGCTGCGACGTGGTGTTCTCGAACGACGCCGAGCGCGGCATGGGTGCGAGCCTCGCCGCGGGCATCGAAGCCAGCAGCGACTCCGAAGGCTGGATCGTTGCGCTGGCCGACATGCCGCGCATAGCCGTCACCACGGTGGAAGCGGTGGCACGCTCTCTTGACGACGGCGCATCGATTGTCGTGCCGTTTTATCAGGGCCAACGGGGACACCCGGTCGGCTTCGGTCCGGAGCATCGCGACGCCCTGAAGGGACTCGACGGCGACACCGGCGCGCGTGCCCTGCTTGCCTCGCATCAGATCGCACGGCTCGATGTCGACGACCCCGGCATTCTGCGCGATGTAGATACTCCCGAGGATTTGCGAGGCCTGTGAGCGGAGTTTGCGGGATCTATGAACGCGGGTTGCGGGGCCATTGAGCGGCAAAGCGCGTCAGATCAGGCACACGCCTTGCGCTAGGAAAAGGTTACGCGCAATACGCCAGAATACGGTCTAAGCTGATGTGACGAATTCCCGTCGTCACGCCGGATGCGGCTGCCGGCGCCTCCGAGAACCATTGCGATTCCCATGAGCGAAACCAACCCGCGTCTTTTTATCGTCTCACCGCATTTCGACGACGCCGTATTTAGTTGCGGCGCCTTGCTCGCCACCCATCCCGATGCCGTCGTCTGCACTGTCTTCGCAGCAGCGCCCGAGCAAAATATGCAGACTGAATGGGACAGTCTGGCCGGATTTACCGGCGCGCACGAATCGGTCAATGCGCGTACGCTGGAAGACAATCGCGCGCTCGAGCTGTTCGACGCGGTTCCGGTACGCATGCCGTTTCGCGACGGCCAGTATCGCGACTCGCCGTCGATCAGCAGGCTGGCGGGTGCGCTCGAAGAAACCATTTACCGCTCGACCGCGAATACGCTGCTGATGCCGCTCGGCCTGTTCCATGCGGATCACGTGCTGGTGTACGACGCCTGCTGCGAAATCCTGCCGCGGCTGTCGCACCTCGCATGGTTCGCCTACGAGGATGCGATTCACAGGCGCCAGCCGGGTGTCGTGGAGGCGCGCCTCGCGGATCTGGCGCAACGCGGCATCGTGGCGAGGCCGGCCCATCCGTCGGCCGATCATACGATCGACGCAAAGCGCCAGGCGTCGCTCAAGCGCGAGGCGGTTGCTGCATACGAAAGCCAGTTACGTGCGTTCGGGCCGCAGGGCTACGAGGATGTATTTAACGCCGAACACTACTGGCAGTTGAGCGTGTCCCGAACGCCCGTCCGCCGCTCCCATCCCGCGAGGTGATGTCATGATTTGCCGCATGCATACCAGTCCGATCCCCGACCCGCTTGCGGACCCGACGCGCGACCCGGAAGGCGATCCACTCTCGCCGCCCTCGCCGGGCCATCACAACGACGAACCGCAGCGGCCCGAAGGACCGCCGGATAAAGATCCGGTGTGAGACGACGTGACGAGGCCCGCGCTGCGAAGACCTGCCGGTAGCCCCGGTACCTTCTCGCAGCAGCACGCGGCCGTTTTAGCGCGTCAGTTCGGTGAAGCCTTGCAACAGGCGGTCGACATCCGCGGGGTGGATGTTGCCCATCGTCGAGATACGGAACAGCTCCGCCGACAGACCGCCCTGCCCCGCATAAATCACGAAGCCGCGCTCCTTCAGCGCATCGTGCAGCTGCACATAGCTGATACCGGTGGGCAAACGGTAGGCACGCAACACCACGGACGACTGCTGCGGCGGCAATGCGCTCTCGATACCGCGCTCGGCCAGACCCGCGCGCGCCTGCTCGGCAAGCGCCGCATAGCGTGCGTGACGCGCCGTCCAGCCACCTTCGTCAGCCAGCTCGCGCAACGCCTCGACGAGCGCGTAGTAAGCGTGAACCGACGGCGTGAACGGCGTATTGCGCTGATCCTGCAACTTCGCCAGACGGCCGAGATCCAGATAGTAGGTACGGCTTGCCGCCTGCTTCAGCGCCTCGCGCCGCACCACCACAAACGATGCACCCGGCACGCCATGCAGGCACTTGTTGGCGGTCGCCGCCACGGCGGCAATGCTGCTGTCGGCGAAGTCGATCGCCTCGGCGGCGAAGCTGCTGACGCCATCCACCAGCAGACGCACGCCGCGCTCGCGGCACACCGCTGCCAGCGCCTGCAGATCGTTCAGGCGGCCGGTGGTGGTCTCGTGATGAATCACCGCCACGTGCGTAAAACCTTCGCCGGCATCGAGCCGTGCGGCGATCCGCTCGAGATCCGGTGCCTGCATCCAGTCGTGCTTCAGCGACTCATGCGCGATGCGGTACTGGCTGGCGATCTGCGTGATGCGCTCGCCGTACACGCCGTTCTCGATCACCAGCAGCTTGCCGTTCTCCGGCACCAGCGCGGCAATCATGCTTTCGACCGCGGCCGTGCCGGAACCGGTCATCAACACGGCCTGCCATTCGGCGGGGTCGAGCTTGTAGATGTCCAGGAGACGCGTGCGTGCTTCTTCCTGCAGATCGAAAAACTCGCTTTCGCGATGGCACAGGTCCGGTTGCAGCAGACTCTGCCGCACGCGCTCCGTCAACGTCACCGGACCGGGATTGAGCAGCAGCATCATTGGGCTCCTTGAGCGGTGCCGATGTGGCGCATCAGGCGCGTCTTCACATCCGGCGGGGTAATGGTGGGACGCGGCAGACCGTCGGGCGTGCCGCGACGGATCGCAAGGCGCACGAAACGCGGGCCGTCGAGCTTCGGCGACGTGAGGACTTCGTCGAGCGTGGCGAGATCGTCGCTTTCGACTGCCGACGCGTAACCGCAGGCCGCTGCAACGCCGGCAAACGACACCTGCGCGGATACGGTTGCCTGGCCACCGGTCGAATCGTGCGCGCCGTTGTCGAGCAGCACGTGCGTGAGATTGCCCGGTCCGTACGCGCCGAGGGTCGCAAAGACGCCCATGCGCATCAGCGCGGCGCCGTCGCCGTCGAGCGCGACCACGTGCAGGTCGGGACGCGTGAGCGCGAGACCAAGCGCGAACGGCGTCAGACAGCCCATCGAGCCGACCATGTACAACTGGTTCGGGCGGTCGTCGAGTGCGTAGAGTTCACGGCCGCAAAAGCCGGTCGACGCGAGCACCACCGTCGATTCAGGCGGCGTGTGTGCGATCACGCGCTGCAGCGCAGCCTGACGCGACGGCAGCGCCTCCGCCGCCACGCCGTGCCACTGCGCTTGGGGCGCACACGGCGTGCGGCGCGCGACGCTGTCGCCCTGCTTCAACTCATATGGCGCGACGCTGCCCTTCTGCATCACCAGCGCAAACGGACGACTGGTCTCGTCCATGTGCGCGATGGCGCGGTCGAGTGCCGGGCCGATGGCGTCGGCTTCCGTCGGGAAGGTTTCCCACGGAATTTCCATGGTGTCGAGCATCGCGGGCGTGACCGGACCCATCAGCGCATGCTGCGGCTCGTCGGCGACGCCGGGTTGGCCGCGCCACGTGACGATCAGCAGTTGCGGCAGACGGAACGTCCACGTCAGCGACGTGAGCGGACTCACCGCATTGCCGAGACCGGAGTTCTGCATCATCGTGACGCCACGGCGGCCGTTCTGCGCGCCGAGCGTGACGCCGGCGATCAGCGCGACCGCGTCGCCCTCATTGGCCGCCGAGACGTAATGCAGCGACGGATCCTGCAGCACGTAGTTGATGAACGGTGTCAGATACGAGCAGGGCACGCCGGCATACCAGTCGAAGCCACGCTCGCGCGCCGCCTCGACAAACTGCGCAGCCTCGATCATTGCGCCTCTCCGCCTGCGGCACCGGAGACGAGCGGCGTTTGCGCGTGGGCGAAATCGCCGGCACGGCGGAAGTCTTCCAGATCGTTGACGCCGCGCCAGTGGCCGTGCACGTACTGCACTTCGATCGCTTCACCGGCTTCGATCAGTGCATTGAGCAGCGCCGGCATATCGAGCTTGTCGAAATCCGGACGTGCGCGCAACGTCGTGAGGACCGCTTGCAGACGTTCACGACCCTCGCCACGCACATTCAGCAGACCAACCCAGCGGCCATCCGGCAGCTTGGCTTCGCCCGAACCCGCGTCCTGCAGTTCGCTCGACACACGTTGGAGCAGCACCTTGTTGCCGAACAGACCGCGGTCGTCGGACGCCGAGCACCATGCGAAGTCGCGCACGCTTTTGTTGACCGGCTCGGTCAGCGACGAATCGACGACGACGCTGAACGGCGCTTCGCTTTCGACCAGATCGCGCACGATGTAGCTGCGGAACAGCAGATCGCCATAGGAGATGACCGTATCCGACTTGAGGGCGTCGACGGCGCAGGCGAGCGAGGCCAGCTCGCCGGTTTCCGCATGACGTTCGTTGACGACTAGCTTGATACCGGCGGTTTCGATGGCATCGGCGCGATAGCCGCCGACCACGGTGATGTCGTTGACGCCCTGCTTCTTGAACGCATCGACGAGCCAGCGCAACAGCGGCTTGCCGGCGATCGGCAGCATGACCTTGGGACGATCCGCCGTTACGGCTTCGAGACCGACGCCGCGGCTGGCGGCGAGCACGACGGCGGACGCCGAGGCGCGCGAAGCCGACAGGTAGCGATCCTCGGCTTCCGAGTACTCATCGGCGTCTTGCAGACGGAAGATTTCGTTGACGGAGGCGATGCGGTCTTCGACGTCGACGAGCGTTTCGCTGGCGTGAATTTCCTTGGCGACGGCCTGCATGGCCGAGGTCGAAGCGCGGATCAGATGATTCGCCCAGATGACGGTGCTGATACCGGCTTCGCGGAACACTTCGGTGGGGGTGCTGTAGTACTTGGTCGGCACGATGACGAGCGGACCCCGGCCGGCCCATTCGCGGGCGAATTCAAGGATCTCGTCGGGGCGCGACAGCTTGCTGTGAATCAGGATCGCATCGGCGCCGGCCTGGCGATAGGCTTCGGCGCGGCGCAGGGCCTCGTCCATGCCCCAGCCGGCGATGAGCGCTTCGACGCGCGCGACGATGGAGAAGTCTTCATCGGACTGGGAGTCTTTACCGGCCTTGATTTTGCCGCAGAACTCGTCCATTTCGGCGAGCGGCTGACGTTCGCCGTTGATGAAGCTATTGGTCTTGGGGAACTGCTTGTCTTCGATGCAGACGCCGGCGATGCCGCGTTGTTCTAGCTTGCGGACGAGGCGACGGACGTTGTTGAAGTTACCGTAGCCGGTATCGCCATCGAGGAGGATGGGGAGATCGCTGGCATCGGCCATGAATTCGAGGTTATCGACGACCTGGGTCCAGCTTGCTTCGTTGTTGTCGCGCACGCCGAACTGGGCGGAGATGGCGAGACCGGAGCCCCAGATGGCCTTGAAGCCGGCTTCGCGGACGATGCGGGCGGAGAGGCCGTTGTGGGCCTCCATCATGAATTCGAGTTGGGTGCTGGTGAGCATCTGGCGCAAACGGCTGCTGCGCGAGGCGGAGACGAAAGCGGGTTCGCGGGCGTTCATGTTCGTTGATTCTCCTGCATGTTGGGGTTGCTGGCCGGCGGCTTTAATAATGGGGTTACGGGTTTGTTTTTTGCCGGGCGGCGCGGGTCGTGTCTGGTTTGGGTGCCTGTTGGCGGTTCGTGAGGTGGGGGTTTTTCTTGGCCAAGTCACTCACGTATGCGCTCTTCAGCTAGTGAAAGAAAGTGACTATAACGGATGCGGTTGGTTTTTGCTTTTTTGCCGTTTGTTTATGGCGATTTTTGGTGAAATGTGGGGTTTTTTGTCGTTCACTATCTGGTTTTTTCGTTTTTCTGATCAAGGTTTTAACGTTATTCTGCTTTTTTGATTTTTCTCATTTTTATCATTCTAGCATTTGCTTCTATTTTATTTTTTACGCTAGACATTCTGGTTTTTTGGTTTTCTTGGTTTGGTGGTTTTATTAGGGTGTTGGCCTTTCCTTGATTTGATATTGGTCTATTAGCTTCGCCCCTGTGCGGGGCGGCACTTACTTTCTTTGCCGCCGCAAAGAAAGTAAGCAAAGAAAGCGGGCTCAAACCGCCAGCCCGTAGGTGTCCACCACCCGAATTAATCCGAAGTGGTCCGAAAACAAGATGCGCCCTCGCATTAATCAAGTTAGTGACAAAGCACTCATCCACCCCACTCCGCACTACGTGCCTCGCGGACGGGTCAGCCAAGAAAGCCTTGGGCGAGGGTGTTGTGCCCTGCGGCGGGGCGCGCAGCGCGACGCTGGAGCGGATGAGTCCTTTGTCACGAACGGGGGCGGCGCGAGGGCGGGTCTCGTGTTGGGCCGTTTCCGGTTGATGGCAGAGATGGACACTTATGAGCTAGCGGTTTGAAGCCCGCTTTCTTTGCTTACTTTCTTTGCGGCGGCAAAGAAAGTGAGTGCCGCCCCGCACAGGGGCGAACCTAATAGACCAATATCAAATCAAGGAAAGGCCAACGCCGCAAGCAAACAGCCAAAGACAAACCCGACCATACCGATAAAAAAACAAGACCAACACCCAAATAAAACCACCAAACAGTTCACTACGTGCAAATAAAAAGAAACCCCATAAATCAGACAAATAAAAAAGCGAAAAACTAGGGTTCCCCCCTACTACGCCGCAAACCCGGCGAAGCCGTTAAACAACATAGGCAAACCCTGCAGCAAAGGCCGCCGCAGGCAAAAAGCGAACCCCTGACCAACACCTCAAAACCCCTGATGGAACCCGCGCAAATGCACACCTGGACCTTGAACAGAAAACTCGGGTCGATGATCGTCGTGTTATGGATCGGCCTGATCCTGATCGGCGGCTTCGGCGCGTGG
>Ga0302178_10000028_pt1 | contig 141592 bp, 115 predicted proteins | sample I_Palsa_E1_3_FD_198790 | JGI IMG/M metagenome (GOLD analysis project Ga0302178, IMG submission 198790) | Peat permafrost microbial communities from Stordalen Mire near Abisko, Sweden - I_Palsa_E1_3 | ecosystem: Environmental > Terrestrial > Soil > Palsa > Peat permafrost | place: Sweden...
CGGCAACCCTGATCTTGCCGGGGCCGCCTCGGCCGCCTCCGCCTCCGCCGTTTCCGCATGCATGTGTATCACGGCGGCATCGATGCAGGCAACGGCCCTTGCTGCAATGGGCCGTGCCGCAACCGCCCCGTTCCTGCGGTGTGCCGCCGCCGCTTCAGGACCCGATATTTTTCACCAGCACCGGATCGGCCCGATACACATTCGGCTCCAGCCGTTTCAGGTTGGCCACTTTAGGCATGTCGTTGATGGCGATGTAAGGATAGTCCGGATTCAGCGCCAGGAAATTCTGATGATAGGCTTCGGCCGGATAGAAGCCTTTGAGATCATCGAGCCGAGTCACGATCGGCGCGGGAAATACATGCGCTGCATCGAGCTGGGCGATATACGCCTGCGCCACGGTGCGCTGCATCGGATTGGCCGGAAAGATGGCCGAACGATATTGCGTGCCCCGGTCAGGCCCCTGGCGATTTAATTCGGTCGGATTGTGCGCCACGGAAAAGAAAATCTGCAGCAGGCGGCCGTAGCTGATCTGCGTCGGGTCGTAGGTCACTTGTACCGACTCCGCATGCCCGGTGGTACCGGTGCTTACGGTTTCGTACTGGGCCGTGCCGGCCGCCCCGCCGGCATAACCGGATACCGCTTGCGTCACCCCGCGCACATGCTGGAACACCCCTTGCACGCCCCAAAAGCAGCCGCCGGCGAACACCGCTGTCTCGGCATGGGTGGTGCCCGCCGGTTCGTCGAGGGCCGGCGGCGCGATCACCACGGCGTCTTCGGCCGAATGGGCCGAACGCTGCCAGGCGAACAGAGCCGCCGCGACCATCAGTGCGCTCCCTGCTTTAAATAAAAACGATCCAGTCCGTGTGTTGCGGCTAATGCTTGATGTGGTCATGATATCGGTCCTCGATTGAGATGCGGTGCTACGTTTGGCCTAGGGCCTGTTCACAAGCCCATTATTAGCGTGAACAGGCCCTAACCAAAGGTGAATGAATAAGCTTGTACGCCCGGGTCCAGGAATTCGATGGTGAAGGTCCGATCCGCGACCGGGCCGCTCTGGCGTACCAACTGATATAAACGCTGGGTCGTCACGCTGCCGCTGCCGTCCGCCGCGACGTCGGCGCCATGGTCCTGGCCCGGCGCCTGGCCGTCGATGCTGACGCGAAAGCGTACCGGCTTGCCGTCTTTATCCGGTCCGAGCACCAGATGCAGGTCCCGGGCATGGAAGCGAAACATGATGCGGCCCGAGGCTTGCCCCAAGGTGGCGGACTCCTGGCCCACGTTCCAGGTGCCGGCCAGTCCCCATTGATTGAGGGCCGGCGCAATCGGAGCCTGATAGCTATGCGCTTGGTCCTGCGTCACGCCGCCCGGAGAGGAGAAGTGTTCGGCGCGGGTATAGCCGATATAGGTTTCGGGCGAACGCATGTCGGCTTGGTCCTGGGCTTGCTGCACCCCGCCCGCGGCGCCGGTGTTGACCAAATCGGTGGCTACGCCGTGGGCGCCCGCCTCGGCGAGTAATTGCTGGATTTGTTGTTCGGCCTGGGCATAATCGCCTTCGCCGAAATGATGAGCGCGGATGCGTCCTTGGGCGTCCACCAAATAATCAGCCGGCCAATATTCATTGCCCAAGGCGCGCCAGATCGCATAGTTGTTGTCGATGGCCACCGGATAATCGATGCCCAGGTCATGCACCGCGCGCTTGACGTTATCCACGTTGTATTCGAAGGCGAATTCCGGGGCATGCACGCCGATCACCACCAGTCCCTGGCTGCGGTATTTTTGCGCCCAGGCTTTGACATAAGGCAGGGTGCGCAAACAGTTGATACACGAATAGGTCCAGATATCGAGCAGCACGACTTTGCCGCGCAGGTCCTGTGCCGTGAGCGGCGGTGAATTGAGCCATTGCACGGCTCCCGCCAGCGAAGGGATTTGTCCTTCTACCGGCAGCGCCGCGTTCGGCAGGTTGCCTGACGCGTTGCCTGACATGCTGCTTGAGGCACGCATCATCGCAGCCCCGGAATCCGGCGCCACCACGTCACCGCCAGCCTGGTTCGACGGCTGCGGCTGGTGTGGTTTACCGGTCAAGCCATCCACCAGCTTTTGTTCGAGACCGCCCGTGGCCACGGTGGAAATACGCGCCAGCACCGTGGTGTCCAGACCAAAACCAATCGCCACCACCCCGCATAACATGGCTGCGCCCAAGCCGCGGCGGATCCATTCACCCGCGCCCAGCGAACGTTTCATCGCGACGAAGACCCGGCCGCCGATCAGCAGGGCGACCGCCAACGAGGTGGCGGCACCGGCCGCGTAAGCTAATAACAGCAGGGTGGTGCCGACACTGGCGCCGCGCAGTGCGGCCCCGGTCAGCAACAAGCCCAGGATCGGTCCCGCGCAGGGCGCCCACAACAAGCCGGTGGCGACGCCCAACAGCAATGACGAACCGATACCGCTGCCGCTCCCGCCAGTCCCGCGCGATTGAGACAGCCGGTCGCCGAGCGACACCAGGGGCCGCATCAAACGGTCGGCCAGATGGGGAAAAAGCAGGGTCAAACCGAACACCGCCAACAAGCCGATCGCCACCCAGCGGCCATACTGGTTGGCTTGCACCGCCCAGCCGCCGCCGATTGCGGCCAGGGTTGCCACCGCGGCGAAAGTCAGCGCCATCCCCACCAACAAGGGCAAGCCGCTGCGCACGAAAGGCTGGTCGGTGCGAGCGAAGACAAATGGCAGCACCGGCAGGATGCAGGGACTGAGGATGGTGAGCACGCCGCCCAGGTAAGCCAGGATAATCAGTAACATAGTAGTTAGAGCTAAGGTCGGATCAGGTAAAGGCGATTCAAGCGGCGCCGGGAGCGAAAGTCATGGCCAGGCCGTTCATGCAATACCGCAAGCCGGTGGGCTGGGGGCCGTCATCGAAGACATGGCCCAGATGGCCGCCGCAACGCCGGCAATGTACCTCTGTGCGGGAGACGCCGAAGGAATGGTCGTCGCTGGTAACGACCGCGTGATCCAGCGGCGCCCAGAAACTGGGCCAGCCGGTATGACTGTCGAATTTGGTGCTCGATGAAAAAGCCTGGAGCTGGCAACCGGCGCAGTTGAACCGGCCGCTGCGGTGTTCGCTGTTCAGCGGGCTGCTGTAAGGTCGTTCGGTGCCGCCTCGGCGCAGCACCGCATATTGGTTGTCGTTCAAGATCTGGTGCCATTGATCGTCGGTCCGCACGAACTCAAAGCTTTCGCCGCCGGCGGGCGCGGCCCCGGGGGCCGCCGCCACGGCTTTCCAGTGGGCGAATGCGGCGGCAAGCGCCACCGCGGTGGCGCTGCCTGAAAGAAGAAACCGGCGTCGTGCTTGCATGATGTGCTCCTCAATTGGGTCTAAACAGCATGAGGACGATTGTTGCGCGCGGGCGGTCGCCAAATCCTCACGTAAACTTAAAATAAATGTGATACTTGGCCGCGCTCAAACTCCGCACAATAGCGGGACTAGCCGTTTTCCCGGCTCGGCCGAGAAAATTCCGACCCGAAGGTTATCGATGGATGCACCGAAACGCATACTGATCGTCGAAGACGATGTACATATTGCCGAACTGTTACGCCTGCATTTACGTGATGAAGGTTACGCCGTAACGCATTGCGGCGACGGCAACGAAGGTCTGAGGCAACTTGAACAGGGCGGCTGGGATGCCCTGATACTCGACCTGATGCTGCCCGGCGTGGACGGCCTGGAAATCTGCCGGCGGGCGCGGGCGATGGCGCGTTATACGCCGATCATTATTACCAGTGCACGTTCCAGCGAGATTCACCGGATTCTCGGGCTGGAGGTCGGGGCCGACGACTATCTGGCCAAACCTTTCTCCGTGCTGGAGCTGGTCGCGCGAGTCAAAGCCTTGCTGCGGCGCGTCGATGCGCTGGCAAAAAGCATGCGCATCGACGCCGGCAGCCTGGAACTCAACGGACTTTTGCTCGACCCCATTGCGCGTGAAGCCAGCGTCGACGGCCGGCGGCTTGATCTGACCTCGCGCGAGTTCGACCTGTTGTATTTCTTCGCGAAAAACCCCGGTAAAGTCTTTTCCCGCATGGATCTGCTCAATCACGTATGGGGTTATCAGCATGACGGCTACGAACATACCGTCAACACCCACATCAACCGCTTGCGCGCCAAAATCGAAACCGATCCGGCGCAGCCCTGCCGTATCCTGACGGTCTGGGGACACGGCTACAAGCTGGCGCCGCTGCGCGCTGGACCGGCGGAGGACGAACGATGAAACTGACCTTATCGCAGCGGCTCTCGGTGGTGTTCTCCGTGCTGTTGTTAACCTGCAGCGGCGCCTCGGCATGGCTGCAAATCCGGGCCAACGACCTGCATCAGGAAGAAGTGGTGCAAGGCCTGTCCCAGGGGCTGGCTGAGCATATCGCGCACAACACCGCGCTGATGGACGCGGAAGGTCTGAAGGCCGATGCGGTACGCCGGCTCTTTGGCCAGTTGATGGTGGTCAACCCCAGCGTCGAGGTTTACCTGCTCGACACTGACGGACGCATCATGGGCGACGATGCGCCTGCCGGTCACCTCAAGCGGGAGCGTGTCGACCTCGGACCGATCCATCGCCTGCTTGACGGCGGACCTCTGCCTATCCTCGGCGACGACCCGCGCAGCAGCAGCGGGCGTAAGGTATTCAGCGCCGCGCCGTTAAGTGCCGATGGCCGGGATCAGGGCTATATCTATGTGGTGCTGCTCGGTGAAGCCCGCGACCGCCTGGATGCACGGGTGGCCGCCAGCGCAGTGCTGCGCACCACCTTGTGGTCCATGGGTTTGGTGGCTTTGCTCGGCCTGGTGGCGGGCTTGACCGCTTTCGGCCTGATTACCCGGCCGTTGCGGCGCTTGACCGATGCCATGCGCAACTTCGACGCCGATGCGGAGCCGGTTACCCCTGTGCCCTTGACGCCGCTGCCCACGCCCGATACGCGCGATGAAATCGCGGTACTGGAAGCGGCCTTCGGCCAGATGGCCGGACGCATCGGCGAGCAATGGCGCACCCTGACCCAGCAGGACCAGGAACGGCGAGAACTGGTGGCGAATATTTCGCATGACCTGCGCACGCCGCTGGCCTCGCTGCATGGCTATCTTGAGACGCTGTCGCTCAAAACCGATACGCTCAGCGACGCGGAGCGCCGGCGTTACCTTGCGATTGCCTTGAGCCAAAGCCGCAAGGTGGGGCAACTGGCACAGGCGCTGTTCGAGCTCGCTCGCTTGGAATATGGCGACGTCCAACCCGTCCTGGAGGATTTTTCGCTGGCGGATCTGGTGCAAGACGTGTTCCAGAAATTCGAACTGAGTGCCGAGGCCCGGCAATTGCGCTTGAGCGCCAGCCTGCCGCAGCTATTGCCGGTGGTGACGGCGGACTTGGGCATGATGGAACGGGTCCTGACCAATCTGCTGGACAACGCGATTCGTCACACGCCCCCCGGCGGCAATATTGAGGTGGAATTGCGGCGTCGGGACGATAAGGTGGTGATCACCGTCAGCGATACCGGTCCCGGCATTCCCCCCGAATTGCTGGAAAATTTGTTTCGCCGACCGTTCAGCTTTAGCGGCCCGCGTGCAGGGGGCGGCTTGGGTTTATTGATCGTGCCGCGGATGTTGCAATTGCATCAGAGCCAAATCCAATTGCTGCAGCGCGAAGGCCGCGGCGCGGTATTCTCTTTTGAACTGCGGGCGGCGGGTAAATAAGGCTTGGAACATAGCCGGGCGGATCCTTTCCAACTTCAAGATTGAACGGAGACACATCTCATGTCGGACATGCATTCAGATCGAACTGCGTCACGTCGTACTGCGCTCAAAAGCTTTGGCCTTGCCGCCGGCACCGCGCTCTTCGCCACCCGGGCGGTGGCTGCAACCGAGCTTGATGACTTGTTGATACCCGCCGGCGCCGCGGACATCGCGCGCTTGAGCGAACAATTGGCGGTCGCTCCGCGCCGTCGCGCCTACAAGACGGTACCGATGATCTTGAATAACCCGGAGCAGTGGGACCATGAAGCGCTGTCGGCCGTGATTGCATATCGCGGCGAGCGGCGGCAAGTGTGGGACAACACCGAAATCGGGGGGCCTTGGCTGAACCTGATGCGTAATTCCCTGAATGCTCAAGTGTGGTCGTTCAAACATCCGAATTCATTGATGGTGTCGGGAACCCACGGCTCCGCGCACTTGGCGCTGTTTGATCAAACCATGTGGGACAAATACGGCTTCGCCAAACGTGCCGGCGAAAAATTTCCCAATAATTCGCTGATCATTGCCCCGTCCGCCAATCTCGATGCGGCAAACTATGAGCAAGCCGATGGCCTGTACTCCGGCCACGACAACACTATTCCGACATTGCAACGCCGCGGTGTGGTGTTCTTGGCATGTCATAACGCGATCTGGGAAGTCTCCGAGGCGCTGATTGCCGCCGGCAACAATCCGGATGGCTTGTCGCAGGAAGCGCTTGCCGCCGAATTGACCAATCACTTGATTCCGGGCACTGTCTTGACTCCCGGTGCGGTGGGTAGCATTGCCGAATTGCAGCATGCGGGGTTTGCGTATGCCAAATAAATGCACTTCGAAGGCAGGTTGAAACGCACTTTGAGCACACCGCGTCATCCTGGTTGACGGTAAGCCAAGCGATCGAGCTTGTGTTGACCAGGCCATCCAGACACAGGAGGCATGATGGGATTCGGATGGAGCTTGCCGCAGCGGCGGCCGACGCCGCATTGGATGCGGATCGCGGCAGGCGGCGCGGCGTTGCTGTTATCCAGCATGAGCCTGGCGCAGCAGGTCGATCTCGGCCAGACGGTAGCCATGAATGGCACGGCCGCTGGTGTTGCGGCATGCGTCGCCTGTCATGGGATGAAAGGCGAGGGCGACATGGTGGGCGGATTTCCGCGTATTGCCGGCTTGAGCCGTTCTTATCTGGAGGCGCAACTGAACGCCTACGCCCACGGTCAGCGCCAGTCGTTTTTGATGACAACCCCAGCCAGGCTGCTCACGCCGCAGGAGCGATCCGCCGTCGCGGCCTATTTCAGTCGATTGCCGCCTTACCTGCCGCCGCAGCCGATTGCCATCGATGAGTCGGCCCAACCGTCGGACGTCGGTCCCTGGCTTGCAAACCGCGGACGCTGGAATCAAAACCTGCCCGCCTGTGCCCAATGTCATGGGGCCACCGGGCTTGGCGTCGGCGCGGCATTTCCTGCGCTGACCGGTCAGGCGGCGTCGTATATCGCCCTGCAATTGCATCAGTGGCAAGAAGGCAAGCGCCCCTCCGGACCCATGGGCTTAATGTCTCTGGTTGCGGGCAAACTATCCGACAACGATATCGCGGCCGTGGCGGCCTACTACGGCGGACCTGATTCCGGCATCCAGCAGACTGTTGCGGGAGTGCGCAAATGAAGCGATTGTTCTCGAATGGTTTAAGCCTTGGCTTGGTTCTGCTGGCGTTGCTTGCGGTTGATGCGGTTCGGGCACAGACCCATGCCGCTCCGGCCGCGACACAAAAAAATACCGTTGTCGCGTTCCAGGCGCCCGATGAAAGTGCGATGCCGGATGGCGATTACGGCCGAGCGGTGAAGTTGGGCGAACAGATTTTTCTGCATACGCAACTGCACGCCGGAGCCTATGTCGGAAATAATTTGAACTGCGCCAGTTGCCACCTCGATGCGGGGCGCAAGGCCAACGCAAGTCCATTTGCTGCGGCTTATGTGGTTTATCCTGCCTACCGCAGCAAGAACGGCCATGTGAATACCTTTGCGGAACGGCTGCAGGAATGCTTTCGCTATAGCATGAACGGCAAAATGCCCGCGCCGGGCGATCCGGTGCTCGTCGCGTTGGAAAGTTATGCCGCATGGTTGGCAAAAGGCGCGCCCGTCGGCGGCGAGATTGCCGGTCGCGGTTTTCCCAAACTGGCCAAACCGGCGCTGCCTGCCGACTACCTGCGCGGCAGTCAGGTCTATCTTCAATCGTGTGCGTTATGTCATGGCGCGAACGGCGAAGGTCAACTAAGCGACGGAAAAATGGCGTTTCCCGCACTATGGGGGAAACAGTCGTTTAACTGGGGGGCGGGCATGCACTCGGTCGACAATGCCGCCGGTTTTATCAAAGCCAACATGCCCTTGGCACTCGGCAATAGCTTGACCGATCAGCAGGCATGGGACGTGGCCTTGTTCGTGGATAGTCACGAGCGGCCGCAGGACCCGAGGTTTACCGGGTCGGCGGAGCAAACCCGGCTTAAGTATCACGACTCGCCCTATTCAATGTACGGCACGGTGCTGAATGGACATGTCCTGGGGGCGCAGCCTTGATGGCGTGCCATGGCTTGGATGTCAGCCGGTAGCGCCTGCGTGCGACCCCGTATTTAATCATGGGCGCCGCCCATGATTAATCTCCACGCCGGTGCGGCCTTTATTTATCCGCGAGCAGCTTGCCGCCTTTGGCCCACGCTTCGCGCGACACTTCGGTGATCAGGATATCCACGCTTTCCGGCGGACAGGCCAGCGTTTCGGCGGCGACCCGGGTCGCTTCGTGAACGAAGGCGCGCTTCTGTTCCAGCGTGCGGCCAGGGTGCATTTCCAGGTGCAAAGTAGGCATAACCATTCTCCAGTAAGCGGCACACCGGAGTGGAGTGCCGTTATTTTTCAGTGTTACCCAGTTCGCGCCGAAGATAAATATGCAATGATTTGATCCATTCAGAACCTATAGGTTTTAAATCATGGATAAATTAGCCGGCATGGCGATGTTCGTGCGCGTCGTCGAATGTGGCAGCTTCAGTGCCGCGGCCGAGGCCAGCCAAGTCTCGGCGACGATGGCGGCCAAACACATCCGTACCATCGAACAACGCCTGGATGCACGTCTGCTGCATCGCACCACCCGCCGGCAACAGCTCACCGAGGTTGGCCGGCTGTACTACGAACGTTGCAAACAGGTGCTCGCCGAAGTCGATCTGGCCGAGGCCAGCGCCCTGGAGCTACAGGGCAACCCACGCGGCCGGCTAAGAATGCTGGCGCCGGTCAGCTTTGGCACCCATAGCCTGGTGCCTGTGTTGACCGACTATCTGGCGCGGAATCCCGAAGTCAGCCTGGAATTGACGCTGGACAACCGGCCGCCGGACCTGATCGACGACGGCTACGAATTGGGTATCCAACTCGGCGCAATCGACCAAGCCGGATTGGTCGCACGGCCGCTACGGCCTTATCGCAGGCTGTTGGCCGCGGCACCCGCCTACCTGGCCCGTCACGGCCGGCCCGAACGCCCTGAACAGTTGAGCGAGCACGCATGTCTGGGTTTGTCATACTGGCGCAGACATGATCGCTGGCACCTGCTTGGGCCCGGCGGCGAAACCTGCACCGCGGTGGTAAAGGGGCCGTTTTCTGCCAACCAGGGTAATGCTTTGCGCATCGCGGCTTTGCACGGCGCAGGTATTGCGCTGCTGCCCGAGGCATTATTGGCCGACGATCTTGCCGCCGGCCGCTTGTTACCGGTGCTGCCGGCATGGTCGTATATGCCGGTACCGATGTCTTTGATCTATGCGCAGGACCGCCGGCCCACCGCCAAGTTACGCAGCGTGATCGAGTTTCTTATGGGGCATTTTGGTAGCGAGGGGGTGGCTTAGTCACCGGCTCCGTCAGGCCACCCTATAAAAAGCAATTGTGATCAACGACCGCGACCTTTCATCTAGCTAAGAAACAACGACCGTAAACTCGACGCCCGATTCGAAGTCCAGCGTCGTGCTTGAAAAACGTGGAGTTTGCTCAAGGTAGTGTTTGTATGTCTGAACGGCGTCTAAAGACGATTCAGGAGGGCGAATATTGTGGGTGGCTTGAAAAAGATTGCGCTTGCTTAGTTTCCGGCCGGCTCCGAGGGGGCTCGTGGCACATCGTTTTGGGTGAGGCGCGGCTCAAGTGTTGCCTTCGATTCTTGTACCGGTTTGCCTTCGAGTTTGTTCAACGCCTGCTGCAACATGAAATCGTCATGGGAGCCGAACTGTATTTGCGCTCGATCGCGGTCCTTCTGGCGTTGTTCCGATGTCTTTTTGTCGTCCTCTTGTTCGATCAGATGCAATTGCACCAAACGCGCTTCTTCGCGTGCTTCCAGTTCTTTCTTTTCGTTCGGATCCTGGATGTTCGATAAGCGATTCGGATAATCGGCCTCTCGCGTTGCTCGCGTATCGTCGGGGTCACCGTCGGCAAATTGATCGACGGGGAGGTCGGGCAGGATGCCGATGTTCTGGATCGATCTGCCGCCCGGGGTGTAGTAATAAGCCGTCGTCAGGCTCAATGAGGCGTCTTCCGTCAGCGGCCGCGAAGTCTGCACGGAACCCTTGCCGAAAGTCGTCTTGCCCAGGATCAATGCGCGATGATGGTCTTGCAGGGCGCCGGCCACGATCTCCGAGGCGGAAGCGGTATAGGCGTTGGTCAGCACGATCATCGGTACGGTTTTGAATAGCGCCGACTCGTTTTTCAGCGGGTCGTTGCGCAGGGTCGGCAGGCGGTAGTCTGCATAGCTGTCGCGATAGATCGACTTGGCATAGTCGACCTGGCCGTTGGTGCTTACCACGACCGAATCGCGCGGAAGAAAGGCACCCGCCACGCCGACGGCGCTTTGCACCAAACCGCCGCCGTTGTTACGCAAGTCGAGTATCAACCCTTTCAGAGCCGGCTGTGCGCGCGCGATTTCCTCCAGCTTTGCCGCCAGGTCGGGAGTGGTACGTTCCTGAAAACTGATAATGCGCACATAGGCGTAGCCGGGGACCGGTATCGCGGTGGTAACGCTCTGGACGTTGATGATCGCGCGTGTCACGGTGACCGGGAAGGTTCGGTTATCCGTCTTGCGGAACAGGGTCAGGGTAACCTTGGTGCCCGCCGCGCCCCGCATCAGGGTGATTGCCTGATCCTCCGTCATGCCTTGCACCGGCTTGTCGCCCACGCGCGTGATCAGGTCGCCCGGGCGAATGCCGGCATGGGCTGCGGGCGAATCGTCGAGCGGCGATACGACCTCAATGAGACCATCGTCTTGGGGGGCGATATTGAGTCCGATACCGGCGAAACGCCCGGTGATTTGTTCCTGCCACTGCTGGAAGTCGGCTTTGTCGCGGTACGACGAATGCGGATCGAGGCTCGAAACCATGCCTTTGATCGCCGCTGTCATCAACTTCGAATCGTCGACCGGCTCGACATATTCTTGCTTGATTTGCCCGAACACCTTGGCAAACAGCCACAACTGGTCAAGCGGCAGCGGCGCTGCCGCGGTTTGCGTCGCCATTGCCACCGCGGGCGCCATGAGCATCATGCCGGCGGCCGAGCTCAAGGCCAAGCTTAAGAAACGAGGCGCGTTTTTCATGATGAGAGGTCGCTGTGCGTGGCAATACGCTAAAGTAACGCAAGCTCATTTCATCCGCAATCAAGCACATCGGTTTTTTTTAAAAGCGGCTTCAGATGGGGTCCGGGCTGGATCTTTCGGAAGAAAATTTCGATCCTAATCGCACGCGCCGCTTTCACCGAGCCGCGGCATCCAACCGCCAGGTCGCCGCTTGAGGACGAGCTGGTACCAGAGCGCGGCCAGGATCGCCGTGGCGCCCATGATGATTAGGCTGGGACGTCCGGCGGACGGGTCATCCCAGTCAGCGATAGCAAAGCATGCAGCCATCGCCAAGCCAAGGATCGGGGCGAGCGGAAACAGCGCCGAACGCCAATATCCGGCCTTGGCGGTCAAGTCTTTGCTGCGCCCGACGAGAACCGCTATGCAGACCAGGCCCCATGCATAGACCAGCAAACCCGCGAGAAAGACCAATAACGTATGGGTCGCGAGGAGACAACAGGGCGCGGACAACGCGACGACGACCAGCGTTGCTGCCCGCGGAACGCCAGAGACGCGATCCACCTTTGCGAGGATTTGATTTATCGCGCCGTGGAACACCGCATCGCGCCCAAGGCTAAAAAAGAGACGCGATTGGGACATGATCTGCGCGATCATGGCGTTGAAAATGGCTAATGCTACCGCCGCGCTGAGCGCGCGCGCGGCCCAAGGCCCGGCGATCTGGGAAATGAATGTGGCGAGCGGAGCCGGACTGGCGAGCACTTCGCGCAGATGGGGCGCGCCGAGAACCACCGCTATTACCGGCACCACAATAGTCACGGCACCAATCAGCCCGGCCATGAGTACCACCCGGCCCATCTGGCGATGCGGATCGGCCAACTCTTCACCAAAATAAATTGCCTGGGCGCCGCCGATGGTGCCGCAGGCCGCGCTCACGGCGCCTACGGCTAAAGTGCCGAGTGCGACCGGACCCAAAGCGCCGCTCGCGTTGATCGCTAGCGGATGGGCGATGACAGCGTGTAGACCGAGCGTCGGGTGCCACAAGCCGCCTGCGCTGAGCACGCACACGGCGACCAATTCGACCGCCAGGAATATGCCCGTCACCAGGGCGCCGACCCGCGCGGCCATGAGCGAGATGGCCATCGCCGCCGCAAGCGCGCCGAAAGTGACGGCCCAGGCGGGAAGCGCGGGCACCAGTTCATCAACATAGATGCCGACCAATTTGGCCTCGAAGGCGATCGACGGTCCGGTGGACACAGCCCATAACGCCAACACCACGACCCCAGCCCCGCCGCCCAGGATGGTCCCGACGCCGACATAATCTCCGCCCGCATAGGGAAAAGCCGAACCCAGCTCGGCATACACCACCGCGTAGATCACGGCCACACCGAACGCCAGCAAGAACAAGCCCACAGCGCCTGTTCCCGCGTGCTGCAATACGTCCGAACCGACTCCAAAAATTGAGAAGACCGGAGACAGGCTGGATAGCGTGAGCAACAACACCCCAACGGACGAGAGCTTGCGTTGCAGTGCAGGGGTGTCGGGCGCAGTCGGGAGCGGGAGGCCGAGGGAACGCTCGGCGTGCTCTTTCATGACTGATCCGACGTCATGAATTTTCGCAGGTCGGCAGCAAGATTACGCCGGCTCTGCATGCCCAGATACGGCAAGTGCCCGGATTCGTAATAGCCGAACTGCACGCGCTTCATCTCGATACTCGCATGCAAGAGGGTGTATTCGGCATCTCCTATGGGGGTGGCCAGATCGTAGTATCCGCATCCGACGAATAGTTTCATCGCCGGGTTCCTGCGCATCGCCTTGGCGAGCCGAGGGGCGAAGTTCGTGTTTGCAGGGTTTCCCGGCCCGTTGCCATAATCCCAATGGCGATACACGCCCTGGAAGTTGACCGTCTCGTAACGCAGGGGCAGGTCCACCCCGAGTTCCCGATAGAAATAATCGTTTATCGCGGCGACGAAGGCTGGCGTGTACTGGCCCATGGCCGGGTCGTCGCCGACCAGATCGTCGCCTGCGGCAAGCTGCGGCAGCGAGTAACGCCCATCGTAGAGCCCCACGTGGAGCCCTCGGTCTCGAAGCAGTTCCCGGGCAAAGTCCTTGGAATCGATACGCAGGTTCTTCTCGAGAAGCAAAGCACGGGGCAAGCCGATCAGTTCGGCAAGACGAGCCGCAATGCGATGGCGTTCGGCGGCTTCCAGCGAGGCGCCTGCGTACAGAGCCACGACATAGTCTTCGGCGACGAAGCGTCTTGCTTGTTCCACATGATGCTCAAGGCCGAGGCTGTTGTCGTGATGTTCACCGTGGTAATGGGCGACGGCCGCCATGGTCGTGAGACTCGACAGCAGGCGCAAGTCGCCGCCTTTTTGCGACTGATCCATGGTCTGCGACAACAGGATCACGCCGTTAAGCGAAATTGCATCGAGCTTGCCGGTGGTGTTCACGCCGCCCGCGAGCAGGTCTGCGACGGCCGCGGCGCGTATGGAACCGTAACTCTCGCCCAGCATGTACTTCGGCGCGTTCCAGCGGCGGTGTCGAGTGAGCCAGGCTCGAATGAACTCGACCGTCGCCTTGGCGTCTGCCTCCACGCTGTGAAACCCGTGCGCGGTTTCGCCCAAGGTGCGGCTGTAGCCCGTGTCGGGAGGGTCGTAGAGCACGATGTCGGCAACATCGAGCAAGCTTTCCGCGTTGTCGACCAAGTGAAAGGGCGGCGAGGTCGGGGGATGGACGCCCAGGCCATCGTCTCCATCAAGGTCCAGACGTCGCGGGCCGAGCATGCCGAGGTGCAACCAGAATGACGCGGAAGCGGGGCCGCCGTTGAAGGCGAACACGACAGGGCGCATCACGTCGCTGCGAAGAAAATAACTCGCCGAGATGATGCTGGCTCGAATTTCTTCGCCGGCACCGGGGATGACGGTGCGTTCAACGATCGCTGTATAGCCAAGCGTTCGCCCGCCGATGACACTCACATGCTCGCTCTCAACTCGGAACGCTTCGTCCTCTCGAGATTCGCCGTCGTTCAAAGCGGTCATTGGATGTAATCCTGTGGCTGAACCACGATGTCAACGCGGGTCTTATCGCGACTAACCGAGAGCCGCACCGGTTTCAGCTCACCCGAAGACATGCTGTGGTTGGTCGAACTCACCAGATCCGGCGAGATTGATTGTCCGTCGACGGCCGTGACCTGGTCGTCCGCCCTCAGCCCGGCATTCCATGCCGGCGAGTCCTCAACAACTGAACTCACGATAGCCTTGCCCGGAGCGCTGTATTTTATTTTCATCCCGCTATAGTTGTATTTCGATTCTGGCTGCAGACCCGCACCGGTGTCGGGAACCGCCCACGCTCTATGATGCTGATAGTCGAAGGTCAAAGCCGAGGTGGCGAACACGTCGTCGCCCATATCGCCGGCAGTTTCCGTATCGCTCGAAAGTCCCACGCTGATATCCGGGAATAGTGCGATGGGTCTTGACATTGTCACTTGCCCCACGTTGATCGAATTTAAGCGGCCGAACAGCAAGGGTGATGGTTTTCCGAATGAGCCGGAGATCGATCCGCCGCCGTACTTCCGGCTCGGCATCTGTGCCGCGTGCAACGCGGCAAATGGCGCATTGACGATCAGCGTCGGATCCGAGCCGGTATCGATCCAGAATTGAGCCGCCACGCCATTGACCTGCCCGCCTGTCACCGGAAAGGTGTGGTCGAGCGCGAACGGAATGTCAAAGCGCGTATCCTCGGCGAGGGCGGGAGGCGCGCCAAGCGCCAGCGTCAGCGAATGGTGTGAATAGTCGAAGGTGGTGACGAACCGATCCAGTAGTTCGTTGCCGATAATGCCGTCGAGCGGCTTGGCGCCGCCACTCGACTGGCCATTCAAATCGACTTCCTCGCCATACAAACCATGTATATGCGCCTCGCCTATCTGAAGATCCGGCAATTTTACGAAGTCCACCATGTGGGCATTTCCATCAATGTCGGAATCGCTTCCGTGGCCCGCGGTTTTTAGCCCGAGCGCGGCGATGGCCGTCGAGGAAAGTTGCAGCGTACCTCCCGTATCGATCATGAAATTGAAGGGGCCTCGACCATCGATGGATACCTCGATAAAAGGCTGTCCCACAACTCGCATCGGCACCGTGGTGCTGGTTGCGGAGTCGATTTCATAATCATGCAGCTGGGATTGAGGTTTTGCCGACAAGGTCGCGACTTCAGCCGGTGTGACCTGCGTGCGCACCTGGGTCGTATGCAACTCCCATTGGGTGCCGTCGCGATCGACAAATTTTTGCTCCGTGGGCAGGGCGCGATGGGAGCCGCTTCCGTAAGCCGAATAAGTCGTTGTCGCCACAGCCGGCTCGTCGCGGCGGGTCCACTTCAATGGCAGATGAGAGTCGCGAGAGATCCACACCTTGGTCGCCTTTCCGCCTTGAGGCACCACCTCAAGAACGTCAGCGGCTTCGCCACTTTGATTATCCTCGGCGACGTACCCGACGGCTGCCGGCCAACACGCGTTCGCGAGGCCGCCGCTTGCCCAGTAGATGTCACTGATCAGTCCCGCGCGAAAGCCTGGGAAATCGGCATCGCGCACCGTTGCGTTTCGATCCCGAACCCAAACACCGGTTTTTGTCACGCCGACAGTAAAATTGACTGGCCCGAGTCCGCTCACTTCGATGGTACCGGTCTGCGTCTGAGGATCCGAGGCGATCAGGAAACGCCCGGATGCACCGCTGGACTTGACCTCTCCCTCGGTAATGCGCGCAGTGCAACTCGCCGTGTCATTGGCGGCAGCCACATCCCGCAACAGGGCGACGATCGCTGTTGCCCGCTCGGTCTGTGCAGCGTCGGGTGCAGCGTTGGCCGGCGCACTGAGCGTGATCAAAATCGAACAAGCGATCGCGGATAGATGCGGGAGATGAAAGGTAGTGAGAGGCAAATGGCGGAATTTCATCAGCGGGAAACCAAAGAGTCAGTAGAGAGTCAAGCGGCATTGAGGGTGCACCCCCCGGTTAGACCTTGTTTTTTCGGGCCATGAAGCACTGCTCGACCAGGGCATGCTGAAACGCCAGCGAGGCCGCCTCGTATTGCTCGGGGGGATACTTGTACTTGCTCGTATACCACTGCGCAACGTTCATAATCCCACCTTCTTCGAAGCGCGCCTTATTGCCGGGCATCGAGATATACCGCTCCCATGCTTTGATTTCGCGATCAGCGTAGATTTCATCAAGCTCCGGCGTACTCGGAACCCGGTAAACCTCTTCGTGAAAAATTGCTTTCAGCGGCAGACGATCGCGCTTCGACGGATTTTCGTCGGGCACGCCGATGGCGACCGTTGTGATCGGCAAGCAGGTCTCGGGCAGGTCGAAAAATCGAGCGAGTGGCGCCATGGACGCGAACGTAGTGCCCAAATAACAGATGCCCAAGCCGCGAGCCTCGAATCCCAGACAGACATTCTGCGCAAGAATCATCGCATCCAGCGCGCCGCTAAAAAAGCCTTCCAGATTATTGAAGTTATCACGGGCGGCTCGTCGGGCCAACCACTTCCGCGTTCTGAAAAGATCGGCGCAGAAGGTCAGCATCAATGGCGACTCAAGTATCATTTTCTGCTGTTCATGCATCTGGTACAGATCTCGACGGCGGCTTGGTTCGCGTGTGGCGATGATTGACGCGGTGTTGAGGTTGCCCGAGGAAGAGGCCCCGGCAAACGCCTCCGAGCAAACCGCTTCCACCGTCTGTGCCGGAATATCGTCCGCTTTGAATTTTCTGATGGAGCGGTGGCCGGTCAGGATTTTTGAAATCTCAAGCATCATACTTTTTCCGATTCGTCGAAAACATTGAATAGTTCAGGCCAAACGACGGACCGAGCTGAAATTCGGGGTTTGTTAATCATTTGGTTTGCAGATGGGTCGCGTCTGCTTTGATAAGCGGCGCTCTCTGTCTCGCCCAGATGAACGTCGCCACGGTCAAAGCGGCAAGCGTCAAACCTTCAAGGCTGAATTGCCCCGTGCTGGCTATCGCAGTCAACGGCGGCCGACCCGCATAAAAGACATTGATAAACGGAGAAAGCAGCACACCTCTTATCGCCATGATCAGCACAATGAATTGCAGGCTTCGAATCCACGGACGCGAAGACAGCTTGTTCCATACGTTATAAATGATGACAAAACATGCGATGGCGGGTTCGACGAAGGTCAGATATGCCGGTATCTGGACATTCCAGCCATACGGCACCGTGTAAACATCTGCATGGCTCAAGGATGAAAAGTGATCAAGCATGTTGCTGGAAAGCCGGTCAACCGCGGGCTCGGTAAGAAAGGAAACGATCGCTGCCAGAATCAACGAAGCTAGAATCTTCCTGGGCAATGTGATCAGTCTTGGAGAAAACAGAACGACCAATGCGCAAAGAATGAACGCATTAGCCAAGCGCCAAATATTCTCCAACACCGAGAACACCCAAGCGGTGGTGCACACACCGTCCATGATGGGAAGGCGAAACAGGATCTCGCGCAGCATGGTGTAGGTGATGAATAAAGTGATGAACCTGATCGGCCAGGTTTTGGTTTTACCGCGAAACCATAAATTGTGCAGATATACCAAGCCCAACGTTATGCATGCGCTATTGACGAAAGCATGCGGTCCGAATCGCGGGAATTTATCCGGATAGGGTAGATTGAGTGTTTCCAGCATAAAGGAATGCACTGACAAGGCCAGAAACCCGGCCAATAGCATTCCAAAAACGACTCGTTGCCTGGATAGGGAGTGTGAGAATTCGGTCATCGGGTTCGGCCGGATAGTGTTGAAGACCAAGGCTTGTGGCCCGGAGTGGTTCATGAGTCACAGAACGGCTTATTTCATCGACGGCATGTTGCGACATCATGGTTGCAATGTACATCAATGAAAAATCCTTAAAAACTGAAACTTTCAGAAAAAAAACTTCCAGTTTGTGGCACGATGAAGCGGTCCTGCGGGTTCATCGAGGGCCTCGCGTCCGCCTTTAGGGCACGGTTATCGGACAGGAATTTTTGACCACATGAAGCTACACGATCACTTTTCTGTGTTGTACGAAGCTTTCCGGTCCATCGAGGTCAAGGCCGGCTTGCCGGCCCTTGCATCGGCGTTGGACTGTAGCGAGCGCAACGTCGCCGTGTTACTTGAAAAGATGGTGATGGCAGGGTGGATCAAGTGGGCCGCCAGTCGCGGCCGTGGACATTTTTCGACGCTTACATTTCTGCTTACGCCACAGCAAGTTCGATTGCAGGTCTTGTCGGATATGTTATCGGCCGGAGATTTCGAACGACTGGTGCCAACACTCGATTCAATCGAGCGCGGCGCGCTTGCATCAAGTCTGATGGACCTTTTTCGGCGGAACTATATCGACCCCGACAGGCGGAAATTACGTGTCCCGCTATTTCGCACCGTATTATCCCTGGACCCGGCCAAAGCGTTCTTGCGCGTCGAACGACATCTCACCGAACAAATATTTTCCCGGCTCACCGAATTTGATCACGCGTCAAATAGATTAATGCCGAGTTTGGCGCATCATTGGGAAAGCAATGGCGACTGCACCCGATGGGAGTTTTGGATCCGGCCGGAAATTTACTGTCATGACGGCAGCGAACTGACCCTCGATGCGATCAAGAACAGCATACTCCGGGTGCGCGACGAACCCGGAATAGCCAGGAAAATCTTCGCCCATCTCGACCACGTGGAAATTTGCGGCCCCAGTCAACTGGCGTTCAACCTGACTGTCCCTGATTTGCTCTGGCCCGATCGCTTATCGTCGGTCAATGCATCCATCGTACCTTTTGCCTGCGGCGAGGTATTTCCGGATATGCCAGTCGGCACCGGGCCATTCTCGGTAACTCATCGTAGCGAAGAGCGGCTGACGCTAGGGGTCTTCCGTAACTATTATCGCGAACGCGCACTGCTTGATGAAGTCGACCTATGGCTGATGCCGCCGGAGACGGAAATAAACTTCGACCTCGATTTTGGCAGCCGGGCGGGGGATTCCATTTTGAAGCAGAGGCTGTCCAAGCTGTTTAACGGATGCCTTTATCTGATTTTCAATCCGAAGCAGCCTTATTTCGCCGACAATCGCAACCGCTTTGCGCTGGTCGAATTATTGGCCACTGAGCTGATTAAGCCGCCATTTGACCGTGTCTGCACGCCGGCGCACGGCATTCTGCCTGGGTGGCGGCACAACGAGGCGTGGCCCTCCGGCGCCTTGAGCATGGAAGCCGGTTTGGTGGTTAGAATCGCTTCCACGCCCAGGCCCCTGCCCACGCTTCTGGCCGAGGTCGCGCGAAGAAAATTACAAGCTCTTGGGGTGACAGTCGAGGTCGCGACGATTCCCGACCTCGACAAGCAATCCGCAGATAGAGCGTGGATGGATAAAACGGACATCTACATTTGCAGCGAAGTCTTGAGTGAAAATCGGGATTTCGGTTGTTACGAGTGGCTTGCCGAAGACAGTGACTTTCGGCGATGGATGAGGCCCGCTGAACTACAGCACCTCGACCGCGCGCTCATGTCGGTGCAACAGGTGCCGGACCGCGATGAGAGGGTTCGAGCGTATGCCGAGATATGCAAAGACCTGGTCGCCAATGGCTCGGTTATTCCGCTGGCGCATGAGCGTGTGCAAGTCGACGCCGCCGATCACGTAGGGGGCATTAGTCGAATAGCGCATGGTTTTGTGCCCTTCGCGGATCTGTGGATTCGGCAGGACAGTGTTGCAGCGGCGGTGCGGTCGGAGTGAGCGCGGTGGCGCATTCCGCCCTATTTTCATCGACAATCCATGTCGAGTTGACTGCGGCCCACGGCGCCAAACGCGATCGTCAACCCCACACTCACTTTGGGCATAAGCAGGCGTCCTCCCCGTCAATTTGTTAATCTCACACCGAGATGCATATTCCCCATGACGCGAGGAGCATTAAACATGAGTGATTCGTCTGACTACGTGCCACCGAAGGTTTGGAGCTGGAACAAGGCGAGCGGTGGTCGCTTCGCCAACATTAACCGCCCGATTTCGGGTTCGACGCACGACAAGAACTTGCCGGTCGGCCGCCATCCTCTTCAACTCTATTCGCTGGCAACGCCGAACGGCGTGAAGGTCACGGTGATGCTTGAGGAACTGCTGGCTCTCGGCCACCGCGGGGCGGAATATGACGCCTGGTTGATCAAGATTGGCGATGGTGAACAATTCGGTAGCGGATTCGTGGCGGCAAATCCGAATTCCAAGATTCCTGCATTGATGGATCGCAGTGGCGCGCAGCCGATCCGGGTCTTCGAGTCCGGCGCGATTCTGCTATATCTGGCCGAAAAATTCGGCGCCTTCCTGCCGGTCGAAGCCAGCGCGCGTGCCGAATGTCTATCATGGCTGTTCTGGCAGATGGGAAGCGCACCTTATCTGGGCGGAGGTTTCGGCCACTTCTACGCCTACGCCCCGACCAAGATCGAATACGCGATCGACCGCTTCGCGATGGAGACGAAGCGGCAGCTCGACGTGCTCGACAAACAGCTCGCGGGTAATGAATATGTGGCGGGCAGTGAATATACGATCGCCGATATGGCGATCTGGCCTTGGTATGGCGGCTTGGCTAAGGGTTGGCTCTACGAGGCGGCCGAATTTCTGTCCGTGCAGGATTATCCGCACGTTCAGCGCTGGGCCGATGCGATCGGCGCACGCCCGGCCGTCATGCGTGGACGGATGGTCAATCGTGTTTTTGGCGAACTTTCAAGCCAACTGCACGAGCGCCATGAGGCCGCCGACTTCGAAACCAACACGCAGGACAAGCTGACCGCCAAGAATTAGCTGCCTTCGTTTCGAGCGGCAGTCTGGCTATGCGCTGGCCCGATCCGCCACATGGCGGTGACACAAACGCCAGAAAACAAAAAGCCCAGTCGCATGGACTGGGCTTTTGCATGATTCTGTTGGTGGGACGTGACAGATTCGAACTGTCGACCTACGGATTAAGAGTCCGAGCGTGTCGACATTGTTTCAAGTGGATCGAGATACATTGATGCGCGGGGATCCTAGTAATATAAGGGATTACGTGCCATTCGGAAGATTTTTCTGTTGACCGGGATGGATCAATTCCCTTAGGATTTGCCTACATGGTGCCTACACGGGGATTTGATGGCAAAGCAAAACTTCACCGCGGCACGAATAGATGGTCTTCAATGCGAGTCCGGCAAGCAGCAAACTATCTACTGGGATGCGAAGACACCGGGTTTCGGATTACGTGTCACGGCGGCAGGGTCGCGGGCCTATATATTCGAGTCCCGTTTATTTGGCAAAACGATCCGAGTGACTATCGGGGACGCGCGCGCGTGGGACCTTGGCCGGGCGCGCACCGAAGCCAGCCGATTAAAGACACTCATCGACGATGGCAAAGACCCGCGTGAAGTCCGCGTCGATATGCAGGTGGCCCATGAAGCTCGTCGAGCAGAAGCGCGCCGGCAGGATGTAACGTTTGGTGATGCGTGGGACGAGTATGTACTGGTGCGCCAACCCTTTTGGAGCGAGCGACATTATCGTGATCATATCCAGCATGCCAATCTAGGCGGTATGCCGAGAAAGCGGGCCAAGGGACTGACTCAGCCAGGGCCTCTTGCTGTATTACGCCCACTCAGACTGTCCGAACTGACCGGCGCGCGTATTGCCGAATGGCTCACATCGCAAGCGACAGATCGTCCTACAATGTCTGCGCTCTCGTTCCGGCTGCTGCGGAGTTTTATCCGGTGGGCGGCTGATACCCCGGCGTATAGCGGCATGATTCCGGCCGACGCATATAAGTCCCGCGATGTTAAAGATGCGACTCCTCGGGTGAGGGCCAAGGATGGTGATTCACTGCAACGCGAGCAATTGAAAGTATGGTTCGCGGGTGTGCGAGAGATTGCCAATCCTGTCATCAGTGCCTATTTGCAGGGCCTCTTGATTACCGGTGCGCGGCGCGAAGAATTGGCGGCACTGCGTTGGGACGACGTCGATTTTCGGTGGCGTAGCCTCGTTCTCGATGACAAGGTTGAGGGCTCGGGTGGGCGCACTATTCCGCTGACCCCTTATCTGGCGAGCTTGTTCAGTAATTTGAAACGGATTAGTGAAACACCCCCAAACATGCGCCAAATCTCCCGGATTGCGGCTCAGGGTGAGCAATGGTCACCGTCGCCGTGGGTGTTTGCCAGCAAAACCGCTGCAGATGGAAAGATTGCGGAGCCGCGGATCGCGCATAACCAGGCATTAGCTGCGGGAGGCCTGCCGCATTTAACTTTGCACGGTCTCCGACGCTCGTTCGGTACGTTGTCCGAGTGGTGTGAGGTGCCGGTGGGCGTTGTGGCGCAGATTCAGGGACATAAGCCGTCGGCCATCGCCGAAAAGCATTATCGGCGGCGCCCGCTTGACCTGCTTAGAATGTGGCACGACAGAATAGAGGTGTGGATGCTGTCACAGGCGGGAATTGAATTGGCATCTGACCAGTCAACTGAACCGGCTTCGGACCGCTTACCCTCTGACAATGTTGCCATTTGAGCAAGTATTGCATTCGGCGATGAAAAAACCCATCAATAGGTTTATTATAATCAACTCATGCCGAAAATATTGACGGTTCTAGGGTATAACGTTGTGATCTACACGCACGATCACCGGCCCGCGCATGTACATATCGAAGGCCCGGACGGAAGCTGTGTTTTCAGGCTAAATTGCCCATCCGGTCCACTTGATCTACGCGAATCACACGGACTGGCGCTCACGTTGGTCCGTCGCCTCGCACGACAGATCGAGCCGGAAATTGAGGCGCTTTGCGCCGAATGGAGAAGGATTCATGGTCGCTATTAGCAAGGAGCAGTTCGACGCGGCAAAAAAGGCAGATGCGGAAAACGGCCCGCTGGCTATTGGGGTGCGTTACCGCCGGACGAGCCGCAAGATTGAGGTCGAGTACGAGAACGGCGTGTCTGTTGGCGTGCCTGTGGCGATCATCCAGGAGCTGGGTCTGGCGGGCGATGTTTCGCAAGCAGATCTGGGCGATGTCCAGGTTTGGGCGGGAGGCCGCGCGATCTACTTTCCTCGTATTGACGTGTCAGTTTGGACGCCGGGATTGCTGAAAGGGGTTTTCGGCACCAAGGCATGGATGCGGGAGTTGGCGCGCGGCATGGGCTCACTCACGTCACCCGCAAAAGCGGCGGCCGCTCGTGAAAATGGGAAGAAAGGCGGCCGTCCCCGCAAGACGCCGGCTGAAGCTGGTACCACTAAGCGGCGCGGCGCAGTTGATCGCCCACTATCCTCGCAGTTGCGCTGAGGCTCGGGGCGTGCCGCTATACAGGCGGCATCGGACTCAGGCACACGTGTTGCTGGTCAAAGGGCGCATCAGATAGGATGCGATTTTAGTCAATAGCCGATCCTCTAATAAATAGATGAAATCCATTTCGTTGGCCGAAGTCGTCACGTCCATTGCTGCTTTTGTTCCTATCTCCGGAATGTGGCAAAAAAGTGCAGAGCAGCACGAGAAACAGTCTCCGGAAAATGCTCAGCAAAAGCCCATCGTCATTGACCTGATTGAAACCTTTCGATCTTCCGGTGCGGCAATAGAGTTTGCGAGCTATTTGCGTGAGGCTCAGCTCGAGGCGCGTCCGCGCTGGCATAGCCCTCCAATTAAAGATGTTCAGTTGCAGGATGAGAACGCGTTAACGCTGCTTGATCTGATCTCGCTCCACTATAGCCAATTCGCAAAGATATGCGAGAAGCTTAGTATGGGCTTACACGACCAGCACGTACGGATGCGCGCATATGTGCGCGAGGAACGAATACGAGCCGGACATTGGCAGCTAGCGGAGAAAGTTCGCGTCGACCGTGGAGATGTGATCCAGTTTCTCGACCATTATGACATTCCACACACCCTCGATGGACGCTCAGGTGCGGCAGCAGGTCGAAGTGCCGTTGATGATCTCATCGACTCGAGGGAGTCGCCAGCCGATGATGCATTTGTTTCTCTGTATAAGGTTATCGAGGCGATATCTCCACGTATTCAAGTCGACGAGCAAGAAATTCGGGACTATTCCAGCAATATCTATACGGTCCGTTCACTTGGAGCAGCACCAGGTGCCGCGAATAAAGATGGCTCCCCAGAAGAAAGCACGGATACGTCGTTTGGATTCGATTTGCAACGCATTTTGGGCGCGCCTGTTCAAAGAATTTTTCAAGGGTCTCGATCAGCTTCGGGACTACTTCGCATCTTCGGGAGTGGCAACGTTCGCGATTTACCGAAATGGCGTGAACTGACCTACAGCGGAGTGGCGATTTATCGCGCTAAGCTGGAAGAAGATGGGATGCATGAGTTGAGATCCTTGTCCGAACTGGAATTACGATACAAGGAAGAATTTCGCAACTTTGACAAAATTTCGTCTCGCTATCGCACTGAACCAGACAGTGGGGAGCAGGCGCTCAAGCCGCCGGCGCTTGATCTTCCGACACAGGCTCGTTCATACGCAATTGGCTTTATCCGAAGCGAGATCATTCCATTCCTAAATGACCACGAGATTCCGCACAATCTCGGAACGGTTGGCGAGCCATCGATGGCCGAAAAACTGCTTGCGGGTCCAGGGCAGCGACCTCTCACGACACAGGAGCTTGCCGCCGCCTTCGCGGATATCGATGGATGCACGCGCAAGACCGGCAGAGACCATAAAGGTTGGCTTTCCTATTTGCAGGGTAGCCTCCCCAAATGGGCCAAGGTTTCTACGATTCAGTTGTCGATCGGCAAGCCGGGAAAATTACCTTCGACTTGGGACCCTGTCGAATTCGCCAAGAAGGCGGTTCTTTCCAGCCCTAGCAAGCGTCCGTTTTTTGGACAAGCTTTTGATGAACGCTTCGACGGATCTCCCCAGTTAGCACAATGGAAGGATGATTGGCATAGTTGGCGGTATGAAGTGCGCGAATACGACAGGTGAGTTCGTCTATACCGTGCCGTGCTCCCGAAATGCAATGCCCTTGGCGTCCAACGTACCTGCTGAAACTTCGTCGCCCCAGTGCATTTTGGGGTTTAAAACCCGGCAAGCAAACCCGGCAAACGATGGGCAGAATCTCATCAATTTTTGCGTAACTCCATGTTTTAAATAGAAATGCAAACCCGGCAATTCGCTGATGACGAGGCTTGGATTGCCGGGTTATTCATCATCGGTTCTTCGCTGTCAACCTTAATCGATCCCGATGAAGGTAGATGACGTCGCGAAAGCTAACTAATGCTAAGTCGCTTGCATTAGTAAGGACCAACAACATGATGAAAAGCTCAAACGCTGTGACGATCGATCACTGCGAACAAAACAATCAGGGAACCAAGGCATGGGTATCTTCCATGCCGCCTATTCTCCACGCGCAGGAATTCTGGACGACCGACGAAACCGCGAGCTATTTGCGGTGCGAAGCCCAGACGATCCGAAAGGCAATTTCCCAGAAAAGTACTTTTTGGGGGTTGAAACCGCGCCGCGTGGGCCGCCGTCTCTACTTTGCTGCTACCGAAGTTCGTGCATTGTTGGAGGTGGTTTAATGAACGCGCTCACACCAAATCCGCGCTTCCAGTCAGCCGCGACGAGCGATCAGAGCGCATTTGATGCACTTGGTCCGTACCTCGGCGGCGTTACTCTTGCGCAATCGGCAGAACACGATGTCAGCCGCCAAATCAGCATGCTGCTGCTGCTTCAAAAGATTGGGGCGGCACATGGGAGCACCGCGTTCGTCGTCGATGACAAGAATCGTGGTATCCCTGTCGCGTTCAACAGCATGATGCTTCTTCCCCAGGCTACAGGCAAGCGGCTGGCGCAGGATGTAAATGATCTGCTGGTCGAAGTTGCAGCCCAAAGCGCCGACAGTTTTAACAAGAAGCACGCCGCCCGTGAGGCCGAAAGTCTGGCATATGTGGAACAAGTCAAGCAGCTCAAATTCGACCTGAAAAAGGCGGCGACCGACGTTGCCCGTTACACGGTGCTATCCACGCAGCTCGCCAGACTCAACGCTCAGGAGCCGCAGGACGAGGGCTATGAGGATTTCGACGAAAGGCTGGCGACGCACCGGGTGCGCATTGTCGCGCTGGAGCAAGCACACGCACAGGCCAAGGCCGATGGTAATGCCGAGTTTGCGGCGATGCTCCGTCAGGAGCTGAAAGCCACGCGCCTCGAAGAACCGCAAAGCTACGACACTGAGCACCGCCGCTGGCAGACCCTGTTCGATCCGCTTGCCAGCGAAGTCGCCCGATTCGAAGGCGCTGTCGAGCGAGAGGCTTGCCTACGCGATGCACTGGCCGCTCACATCGCCAACGAGCCGAAGAAGCTGGTGGCGCCCAAGTTGGTTTTTCTCAACACGCCGATGCCGGTGATCCGCAAATCGCTCGGCATGGCGCAGTTAGGTTCCATGCAGATCTGCACGGGCGATGGGATTGTCAAGGCGCTCGCCAAGCATGGCGACATCGTCTCGGAAATGTGCAGCGTTCGAGGTTCATCGATTCACCGCGTCTGCCCCGTCCAGCTCACCATTTTCGGGGTGACTACGTCCGCCGCGTTAGCGCGCGACTTGAAGGCACTCGGCGCGGATGATGTCGATTTGCTGTCGTTGATGCATATCGTCACAGATTCACCGTATCCCGATATGGGCTTCGGTGCGGGGCTCTACACTCCGGCAATTCTCACCGAATTCGACGAGGCGATTAAGGTACTGATTGGCAAGAAATTGGTCGACGACTTCGAGGTGCAGCTTATCACGCTGGAGAACGAAGCGACTTTTCTGTTGACAAGCACGGCCGAAAGCATCCGTGTGTTCCGCGGCACAGATGACATGCCCCGGGTCATGGACGCGTACCTGATGCGGATGCCGCAGTACATATGCGGCATGGCTGGTCTTCTCTACATGGGGCGCGGCGAAACTGGCCCACTGTCGGTCAATACGATGCGGAATGCGATGGACATCTGCCGCTGGCTAACCGACGAGTTCGGGCGTGCTGTTTTGCCCACTCCAGAAGCGCCAGCCGAGCATGCCGACGCGTGGACAGTGCGTTACGCGGTGCAAAGCTACGTCGACAAAAACGTGCAATGCAATCAGCTGTGTCCGCTCACGATCGCCTTGAGCATGCTCTATGCCAAGTCAGGGAGCATCGGTCTAACCAAGGCGCGGATCCGTCGTGCGGTTGAATTCATGCACAGGGTCGGTTGGGTTCACCTCCGTCGGGATGGGCTCGACCACCTAGTCGACATTAATCCTCATCATTTCTTCTCCGAGCGTTACCCACAATAGATGTTTGTCCGGGTTCGTCCCAGGAGTGATCAGCCCCTTCTTCATATCCGCACTCGTGCCGCGCGTGTCGTCGGTTTCCGACGCGCGTGCGGCACAGTGCGCCCGAAACGCAGTTTTCTCGCCGAAATGCGGGAAAAGGACCTAAAAATGAACGAAATTTCAATCGACTTACTGGCCGGCAACCCGCCGACCAGCACTTCGAATCACCCGATATCCAGCTCGATAGTCGCGACGTTGGTGCCCGCGCTCTTGGTGGCGTTGCTGGCTACGACCGTGTCGCTCTGCATCGCAACCTACACAGGCTGGCAGCGCGGCGGCTCGCCCGTTGAGCAAGTGATAAACGTCGCACTTGCCGACTTGGCTGTGCTTTACGTGCATTTGCTGCTGACGTGCTGGCGCATCCTCGGCGTAGGCTCCCGTATTGCGTCAGCAGCGGTGTGGTGTGTCGCTATCTGTGTAGTGATGTACGGCCAAGTCTTCTTCGTCATTTTGGCGCAGCAGCATGCGGGCAACCAGCGTGCCGCATTCGTACCGACGACCCTCATGCCGAAATATATCGACATAACGCACGGCCGCGATCTTACCGACATTGCCGGCGACGTTGGGAGGGTCAGCGCCGAACTTGCCCGTGCCCAGTTCAGTGATTGTCGGGAGCACTGCATGGCGCTTGCTGTTCGCAAAGCAACGCTGACGGCTCGGCTTGGGGCGCTTAATACTGAAGCTGATGAGGCAAGACGCCGCGAAGCTGAAGAGGATCGATTTGCCGCGCGTGCCGAACGCGACGAAGCTTTACGCGCCCGTCTTCGTGCTGATCCGGTCGCGTCCTGGATCGCGCTATGGTTTGGTACGACCGAGTCGCAAATCCGGCTGTTGCTTGCCGTCGCATCAACCGTCGCGCTCGAAGGCGCTGCCATCGTGGGCTGGACGCTGGTGTCGGTCGCGTTGGGTCGCGATGCCGGTCGTAACGCGATCGCATCCGGCCGTGAGCTTGGTGAGCTTGGTGCGCTTGATGGTGATCCTGCGGTCGGGATGGATTCGAGTCGCGTGGTCGTGTCCGAGGACGATCAACTTGTTGAACAGATTCATAGGGCAGTCGTCGCCGGCAAACTCAAGCCGACGCAGGATTCGATTCGCAAGTTTCTCCATTGCGGTCAGCCGAAAGCTGGCAGCCTGAATCGTTTATATCTTGCCCGCTTCGGCTCGGCGCGTGGTTAAGGGGAATAGATTATGCCAATTATCGAATATGAAAACGGCCAAGTCGACTATCAGCCACCAGGAATCCAGGGCGCTTATCCAGTCTGGTCTTTTCCACCTATTATCCGAGACGCCGTCAACGAACTCAGCTTGAATGTCCAGGTGCCCGTTGAATCGGCCGCCCATGCCGCACTCGGGGTGGTTTCGCTTGTGTGTCAGAACTTCGTCAACGTTCAGTGCCCGCCATACGATCCCGCGTCGGTTGCGCTTTTTCTGATGACGGTCAGCAAGTCGAGCGGCGGCAAGTCACTCGCCGAACTGTGCTTTCGGCGAGAGATTGTGGCGTTCGAACGCAAGCAGGAAGAAGCGGTCAACACCTCAATGTCGGATTACCGTGCCGAGATGAAAATCTGGGAGGATGATGGTCGCCGGCTGGCCAAGGAATACATTAAAGCCAAGCCAGGGTCGGCCGACGCCGAGGGTATCCGCGCGCAGCGCCTGCAGCATGAAAAAGCGCGGCCAGTAAAACCTAAAAAAAGGGAGATGCGTTTTGAAGAGATGTCGCCCCCAGGTCTGCGAGATGCGCTGGTCGAGAACCATGCGGTTGGTATTCTGTCGCCGGATGCCGGACACGCGCTAAATGGCATGACGTTTAGCCAGCCCGCGACGCTCAGCGGTTACTGGAGCGGGGAAGACCGGCCGGTTGGCCTGGCCAGCGGAAACCGCCGTCCTGTCGAGCCGCGCTTGACCATTGCGGTCCAGACCCAGGAAGACCAATTCGAGACGTTCATGAAAAGCCGCCGTGGCTCTGACGCTTTTGGAACCGGCCTGTTAGGTCGCTTCTTAGTCGCGTTCCCGAAAATCGTCGACTGGCCGGGCCAGTCGACGCAGATCGAGGAGCGGCCGGAGCCTAAGCTCGATTTTTTCAATCAACGGGTGGCGGATATTTTGAATCAGACTTTCCCGGCACCGTGTGATCGCCTTACGTTGAAACTGTCGGATGATGCCAAGCGCTATTGGGCGTGGTTCAAGGACGCGGTCCATAACGAGCTGATCTGCGGGAATTTCTCCGAGGCTATGAAATCTTTCTTCCGCAAGGTCGGCCAGCATGCAACACGATTTGCCGCGTTATTCCATTCTTTCGATGGCAAGGGAGGGGATATTTCGGCTGAAGCCATGAAAGGCGCGATTGCGGTGTGCGAGTGGTACGTGTGGGAATATATCCGCGTTTTCACGCCGTATGCGCCATCCCCGCAGCAAAAAGGCGATAAGGCAGCACTCCTACTGCAGTGGATTCAATATGCGATGGCGGAGCCATGGAGATATCCGAAGCTGACGCCTGGTCGATATACGAAACGCGATTTGAGAATTTATTCGAATATCCGCGATGATCTCGAAGCCTTGGAGATTGCTATTGATAGTCTGCGTTGGATGGGGGATATTGCAGTGCGGCCTGGACCGAAAGGTGGGGACATCATTTATTATCCAGCCCGGACGGCACCTCCCCTGGATGAATTCAATCATTCGTCGTCGGGTCAGACAATGCAACAAAAGCCGTCGAACGATATTTCCGAAAATAAAGGTAATTGGATTTCTCAGGGGCAGCAGCCTCCTCAGGGTGTAGATGGGTCCGCTCAAACAATAAGCAAAGATTATATCGAGCTCGATCCCGAAGCACTACTTTGGGTAAAGCAGGGCCTTGAGAAAATGGCTATGGAAGCTGGGCTTGGCACTGTCGATATTTCCATTAATCAGCGTCGAGGCTGATCTTAAATCCGACTGTTAGTCGACGTGGCGCGTGCTTTTGCACGCGCCTTATTCTTCTCCTATTCCTTCACATTCTATCTGCCCCTTATATGGTGCTCCTCGGTCTTGCGTGGGCCAATGCGTCTGAAAGTCAGTAGATACCACCTGTTTTAGCTTTGCTACATTGCTACAGTAGCATTTGTAGCAGTGTAGCAGGCGGTGTTCTGGGTTTGTTCAACCCTTTTTGGATGCCTTTTGCACCATGATGATGCCCATGGGAATTTTCATTCTGGCCGCTACTGTGACTTAGTGGGGCGTTGTCTTTGTTTACTGTCATGAAACATACCCATTTGCGCATAAGTTCACCAAACACAATGGCGTCGCAAATGTACGATTCACAGCTACGACCATCCGCGCGCAGTACATAGTTGGAGGGAGGTTTTCCGGCGCGTCCCGGTCATTCTTCGTCGTAGCTCTTGACCCCGCCATAAATACTTTGTTGTTTATGATTTTTTATTTAGGCTGCAGAAAGAATTTAGATGAATGACGTAAATTATATTTAAGTTGGCGGTTGGTTCAGACAACTGGGCCATGATATTTTATCCGAGTAGAAGTTTTGAAATATACCTGAGATTTACGTGGCTACAACGGTTTTATCATGCAAGTCCGGGGTAATTTGTTTTCGGTATTAGTATTATGCTTTTAGAAGAGATATTATGGTGAATAAAGAGTATGTAGGTGACAAGTTATATGCAATGAAGGGGGGTGAAATTTGATATGGTCGTTAGTGAATAAGTAAGAAAGTACTCCGGTGCCCGAGATTATGTACCTCAACATGGGAGTCAAAATGAAACGTCATCCTAGCAACACCAATCTCACGCTTTACTATAGCAATACCTATCTCGGCTTGCCTATTCAGCAGGATAAGGGGCCGTTTATCGTATCATATTTAGACTCCCTTCTTATGACAATAATTATCGCTATAGAGCAATATAGGCGAGTATTTGCATTTAGAGTCGATATCCGGCTTCCTGCTGGCATGTATCTGCCAGAAGTTGCTGAGTCTAATGAGGTAATTGGGCGGTTTATCGAATCGTTCAAAGCCAAGATTAAGCACAACCGAAACAAGGCTTTCCTGGTGAATAAGTACGCTCACGATAGTGTCGTTCGCTATGTCTGGGCTAGAGAGGTCGGTGAGCGTAATGGTGTACCTCATTATCATCTCGTTATTTTATTAAATTACGACGCTTTCTGCGCTCTGGGGCAATTTGAACCTGGCCGGGATAACATGTTTAATCGCTTACAAGAGGCTTTGGCGAGTGCATTGTCATTGTCGTACGATGCCGTGAGCGGGTTGATTCATTTTCCCGATAATGCCCGCTATTGTGTACACAGGGGATGTAACGAGGAGTTGGCGGCACTTTTCTTTCGGGCAAGTTATTTGTGCAAAGCTGCCACCAAGGTATATGGAGATGGCACTCATGGTTTCGGCGCAAGCAGGATTTGAAACCGCATCTGTTGCACCTGTTCGATCCAGGGTACGATCACTTGGGGTTCGTTTTTAAACGCATTGCAGAGATGCATGCGTTACCTGCCACGACTGGCCCGGCGTGTCGCACTCGTGTGCGGTCAAGGGCGAGTTCAAGACATCCTGGCCGAACGAAGCAAGTTCGTGCAAGAGCGGATGGCGGTTGGATTTGCGCTCGTCTTAAGGGTTATTCGACGCCTGCTTGTCCACATGTGTCGTGGCATCCTCATGGCGCGGTGAAAGATCAACGACTCTTCGCAAAGCGGAGCGGCCGTTCGTGCGGCGAAACCGGCGGGCGGGCTCATCGATTGCGGACGTTCAGCCACGGACCTTGTTCGGCCCGCTCCACAACGCTATTCGGTCGTTCGTGGCCGCACGATCGGGAGGGAAAAATCCTCCGGCTGAGAACGCATACTTACGACCCGGCACGGTCGGACTCGAGTCTCCCAAATAGCCGTTCAACGTGCTGCAAGCTTCACCCCGACTTATGCGGGTCGCAACGATGGCAGAATCGACGCGGCCCAGTCTTTTTGGAAGCCAACTTCGTGCATATGTACACATCGCTGTAGACTTTCGTTCTGACAATAGACGTGATTCGAAAAGTCGTTAGGAAATAAAATGAGACAAATTGAAAGCATCGGGGTACCGAGTGAAACTCGGAAGTTGCTGCGCGACAGGTTGGAGCGGTTTCTGCCGTCGCATGGTGTTTCATCTGGACGATTGAACGCTGCGGTGCGACCACCTGTTTTTGACGCCCTGTTAGTCGACTTCTACCGAAATCTCGTTTTTCTTTCAGGAGACCAAGTTTCGCGCGCTCGCGAAGCATATGAGTCGGCGCGAGATGCTCTGTTGAAATCGTGTGGGCAGGGGGAGCTCGACCTCGACGACGAAGCACTCGATGTCGCACCAAGCCCGACGGTAGAAGGCGCTACGCGCGAGAACCCCGCCTCCGTTCTCTCGAACGCGGAAGCTTCGATGCAAGGGAATATCCCTGAAGCGGGCACCATCGACACGAACAGTGGAGCTCCTGGAGACGAAACCCAAAACGCCAACGAACCACCGCCGGGTGTTACCTCAAAAATCATTTCCATCCCTCTGAGCCTTGCTGCGCTTTCGCCACCGCCTCCCTTCGACGAACTGGTAACTCAAGGCTGGATTTATATAGCTTGGGACAGAATCATTGTCCCAGAAAACATTTTGAGAACTGTCCTTCGCAGCCAAGACGCGATCGCGGCCCCTATCAGGGCGATAATTGAAGCGCGTGGCCTCGATGACTATGCCTTTTCAAATGACTTTGTCCCGTCTGAGCCACTGCGGGAATTCGCGAACGACGTGGTGGCAGGAAGGCGTCACCCTTCCGAAATTGCTAGTATTTCTCCCGCGTGGATTGCAGCGCGCATTTGGGATACACCACCGCACGCTCCCGTTACCCCGCTAGAGGATTTGGAGCAACACGTGAAGCACTGGGTGAATTGCTGGCGGTCTTTGGGGGCTCCCTCATTTGCACTGACTCAAACACTGGAACCGAATGAGGTCGACGCTTTTATCAATGCGGCTCTCGATGTCCTTACTCGACCATCTGTGTCTCCAAGCTGGGAGGAGCTGCGAGTCTTTGCCGCCGCGCCGATGCGCTTAATGCAACCACATCGAGCCAACCAAATCGACGCCGGACTGCCCTTGGCACCGACATCGACAATTGCGCGCTTTCGATCGATGGAAGGGCACTCTATGCAGCACGCGTTCGTAGACTTCGCCTTTTCTGAGAGCAATAGTTTAATGGCCGTGCTAACGAATGAGCTGCGAGAGTCGCCGTTTGTTCGCGAGGCATGGGTCACCCGCCTGTTGGACCTGATAGTCGACCGACCTATTTTGCTAGTGCAGCTTGGCATGGTGGCAACGAGCACGCCAGTTATTCTCGCAGACATGCTGATGTCCGCGTCGACATGTCCATTGGCGTGTTTGCTTATCGCTCGCTGGGACTACAACGCTGGCGGATGGAACCGCTCTTACCAAACTCACGCCAATCAGACAACCGCAGTGTTTGCGTTCGAAGATTCGCTCGCTGTTCTTACAAGCCACATCGAAGCTGCACGGATACCTGCGCATGAGTTTGCCGCGCTGTACTTAGAAATTTATAAACTAAGTCTGCATACGAACCAGGCATTCCGGCGACGTGAAATTTTGTCGTTGCTTCGTAGCGAACTTGGTGGAACTCGGGCGACTTTTAGGACCGAAGTACTGCGTGCACTGATTGTCCACACGCGGACTGAGATGCATCCGACGGATGCATTCTGCGCAGCGCTAGACATGGCCACGGAAGGAGATGTTTCAGACCTTGTTGAACCGTCTGAGATGGTGACCTTATATCTCGACGAGGTTATGCCCAAGGCTGGTAAATTGCAAGTTGGACAGTTGGACCTCTCCAGCTCGCGCTTGTTATGTGAGCTCGCACTTCGGTGTGAGGCCCGCGTACGCGAGAAATTCCTCGCTGCAATCGATGTTCAAATGTGGCTAAAAGAGAGTCCCTCAGACACTGGCCAGCAGTACATATTTCGTGACCAACTCATCCGACGCATCAGGCTTCACATCCACCTCCTCGCACGCTCTATCGCTGCGTGGCCGTCGGCAGTTCCGCGCGAACTGGTCAGTGGGTTGTGTGCCGCAATACATGCCGGCGCAATTGACCACAGTGACCGAAATCGTCTCGATGCTTTCAATGTCACCCTGACGACGAGTATTTTTGGCTCCAATCAGCCTTCCATCTCACTCGACTTGGCTGCGGCTTTGCGACGGCTTGAAGGTGACCTCTTGCAAACCTTAGTCGCCGAACTGTGTCAGATCGAGGAGCCGGTCGTGTTGGCCGAGATTGTCGCGAACACTCCGGCAACTCACAACGGACTAATTGCGAGCCGCCTACGAACGCTCACGCCGGAAACGTCTTCAAGCGTGTGGAGTCTTCCTGCAATACAGGCGAGAGTAAATGCCCTTCTCGCGACAGGCCTCGTTGAAACGGCAGAAGCGTTCATTGCCGAGGAACGTAAAGCTGTCACTTGGGGAAAAGTACACGGTCGAGAGGTGGTCAGGATGCGCGTCGACCTCGGATTGCTAGTCGCGCGCTCTGATTGGGACGGCCTTTCCACATATGTTGTATCAGCAGACCTAACACCGGCCGAGAGAAATGACGCAAACGATGCACTTGATTTTTATCACGCTTTGGCTGAGTTGAAGAAAGAGCGAGGAGATTTCGCGAGCGCGGAGGCCACGTTCACGCGTCTAAGTCAGCGACATCCTACCGTGATTGCGTACCCTATCAACGCTTTTGTTAGCCAAGTCCACCGACTCTTGAACGATAATGTCTTCCGGGTGCTGGCAGGAAACGACCTCGCCGAAGCGAAGCGCATCCTGAGTGACGCTGAGCGAGACATAATGCCTCTAATCCAACACTCGACGCGCGACCTGAAGCCGTTCAACGTCAATCGCATCATGCTCAAGTTGGCGGCGGCCCAAACGAGAGAGGCGCTCGAATTGTCGCTGCAGATGCGAGAGACAGGCTACGACGAGCACGTTGAGGGCTTCGCCGCTGTAGCTATGGCGAGATTAGGTAGCGGGCACGAAGCGATAACGGCTCTTACAGAGGTCCAGCGAGTTTTTGGTCGCACTGAGTTCCTGGCAGCAATAAGAGCAAACATCGACGCACATCGCCCCTATTCCACCGTACCGAATCTTGCGGTCGACGACGACCCTATTCCTGGTTTACGGCATGCATTCGAGGCATTGGCACGGCTTGGACATGACGAGCAGGCACAAGTACTCCAAGAGCGCGGCCGAATAGACTTATATTTGTTGGAGCAAGTGCGGGGTGCGTGCGCGAGCCTGGTTGCCGTTGCGCCGATGATGGAAAATCTCGAAATGCTCCGCTTGGAAGACAATATTTCGGGCGTTCTAAAGCAGCTCCTTCTCTCGCGATTGGTCGTCCCGCAGTGGGCAGTGCAAGACCAGCCGCGCGGCGGAAAAGCACCATCGGGTGGTGTCGGTGAGCGAGACATCGTAATCAGCAAGGGGACCGCGGAGCTCGCTGTTATTGAGGCGCTGGTTGTTCGGTCGGTCGACACAACCAATTTGACCTTGCATTTCGAAAAACTGTTTGCGTATGGTAGCTGCCGGTTCTTTTTTCATGTTACCTACTCTCGCGGCGCCAGTTGCACGCGAATCATGAGTTTTTTGAAGGAAGCATGTACCAAGCCTCCGAGTGGCATCAGCTATCAAGATGTCGAAGACCTGCCTGACCATGATTCTTCGCCGATTGGCTTCAATGCGTTCTACAGAGTTGATTCTCGCCAAATCATCATGACCTTCCTCGTGCTCGATATGGGGCGGCCGTCCCGAGACAACGTCGCTGGGTCGCAATAGCTTATGTTGGCGGTCTTGTGTGCGGAAATTGCGTAGCCTTTTCGTTTCCGAACACACGACCTACCGCCGGTGCCGACTTCGCACTAATTTAGGACATTCAGCGCTTCGCGACTAAATTCGCTCAGAGTTGGCTGCGCACAACAGTCCTCTCATCGGCCCTGTTGCACAATCGACAGGTTCGCTTGCAGCTCGTTCACAACGTGTCCGATTTCGCTGAGGATGAGATAGTTTCCATCCTCATCAACGAGTTCCTCGCGCCACTTTCGGCTGATCGAAATGAGTTTTGTTAGGGAGCCGCGAGCCCGCTCGATCGCCGTCACTTCCCCGGTGAGGAACTCTGCATAGGGAAGAATACCAAATCTATCTCGACAGTCTTCGATGACCTTAACGGCATTGTTGAGTCGATCTGCTGGAATCACTCCTCTGGAGACTTCGGCATTCAATTCACTGGCTGCCTCAATTGCCCTACTGATAGCGACGCTAGCGAGCGCAAGCGCCTTTCGCCGTCTCTTGCGGTTGCTTTCCTTAACGACCTCGCTATCGAGATGTCGCGTATAGCGAGCGACTGCGAAAGCCCCCGCGACTGCAACGAGCGTGACGATGGACTGCGCCAGAGATAGCCAATCGGCGCGATGAAATGCACTCACTAGCAAGTCCTCTTCGAAAGAATCGGAGAATAGCATGAGCGATAACAGCAAAATCGAATGAACCGACCACATGTTCAATCCGTGAGACGGCTGCCAGAAGCTCTGGACCCGGATGTGACCGTTGCGTAAGCGCGAATTAACGCACACAGCAGTGAGTTAGCCAGCGTGCTACGCGGTAGATCGGGCCGGTGCTGATACTTGATGCTGCTTCGCAAAGTTGAACGGCGGCAGATCGCTGATATAGGCATCCGGCGCGCGCTGCGGCAACTCAGTGAGAACGCGAAGCAGATAACAACTATTCTGTGTCAGCAGATTGCGACTTGTCTCTATCTGTACATGGAATACGGCGCGGACCGTCACGCCCGGCGCTCATCAAATGCAAGAGCGGTTCTAACCGCTCGACTGCAGCCTGCGAAGAGATGCTGTTACAAGACTTCCGCCGCATCTTTCGTCCTGTCCGCGCAGCTCGTGACCGGTTGTTTAGGAATCACCCTGAAATTCAACAATGGCAATCACTTTGAGGCCAGTGTCTCGTCCAGCGCTGGGATGCTCGGCCGCAGTGGCGAACCAGAAGCGGCCGTTCATCCATGAGCTACAGATATGACGACTCTTATGTATTTACTGAATTTCAAAATTAAATATCCTAACCAATTGGTCATTGACGAAAAGGCGAATGGTAGCCGGACCTTTGGGATCGCCGGTTGTGGCAACGATACCGTGATAGATCAAGCCCCGACTTGACACTTCGCTCTCAACCGAGATCGTCCTACCATCTTTGGAAAAATTGATTGTTGCAGGTGCTGGCGGGGATTCCCATCTCATTGGCTTTTCTGAAAATTGCAACTCTTCGCGCCATTTGATCGTGGGTTCCGTCGTATGCAGAAATAAGATCCAACCATACGCTTGATCGACAGTAGCAGGGACAATCGCGGTGGGAGTGAACATCAATTTTTTAAATTTATCAAAACTGAAAATGCCAAAATCAGCACGGACAATTACTGTGTGAGCTGCATCAGACAAGATTATTTTGTTTTGGCTAACAGAATTTTCCGGACATTTTGTGTCTGGATGGGTAGCGCAATATTTCACAAAATCGGACGACAAAAGAAATCCTCCATTTCTGCTAGAAAAAAACAATAAGAATGCCCCGGCGGTGGCTAAAATAGCGATGATTTGGCGCTTTCCCATGAGCCTGTTGGCGTTGCCAAGGGTCATCTTGCCCGTTGTAAGGAACAGAAGAATTAGGATGCCTATGAGCGCGGCAAACGCAAACCAACTGTCTGCGACAACTATTTGATGAAAATATTGTGGATTGCTATCTAGCGAGATTTTATCGCAAAAATGAGATCTGGCACATACTAAGATCGACCTGGACGTATACGCTTCAACAAGACACCCTGCTAAATACAAAAAAAATAATAATAAGGGTGATGCGAATACTAGAAAAACAAATCGCGATGCTTGTTTTTTCAAAATACCAGTCCTCCTGAAAAGCCTGAGTGGTTGAGTAAACTTGGTTTTGTGGTAGCCGCGCTAAGTTATAGAAATGCACCTACCAAATACCTCGGATCACTCTCTGAATAGAGGAGTCTTTGCGTCCCGGGGGCATAGATCGCTGACCCGTTGGTAGGCTTTGGTCAACTCAAAATCGCAACAACCGTACGTACATAAACCAAGATCTTGGCGAAAACTCGTGTAGATCCGATTGGCAAAAATTCTACCACCAACTTTTCTTTTTTAAAGTGTCAGAGTCTCGAAGAGAAAATTTTAGAGTGTCGGATTTTTTTCCGAATCAATGCCATCGATTCCACAACGGGATCGTAAGACCTCTATTGCAATAGGACGCGTAGCTGCGGGTGGAAACGAGGATTTCCGGCTAAAGGCGGAAACTACGCACGAGGACTTCTGATTGAAGGTGATTTTTCCTGAAACCTAGACGCCAATTTTTATTAAAGGCCGATAGTTCGAACCGAAGGATCTTCCGTCAGTTGGTTATAGACTCTCCACGAAATCCTGGGAACTCCAGTCTGTCCCGTTTCTTCCTCTCCCCAAAAAAACTATCCCACAGGAGAGGCCATCACACGGACTCTACAGTGTGCTTGTCGACGGGAGTGGCCGGGGAACATAGACAGTTCGTATCCAGGCCTTCGGCAAAATGCTGGCGTTTTATGAGCTGCTGTCGACATTGCATTTGGCGGACCGACTTAAAGTCATGCCATTTAAACAACACAGACCTCGCGTCGAAAAATCTAAATCAGGGCGACCCAACGTACTGCGCGCCGCCATCCGGTCGCTTCGGCAATCCATTTCCGCCGCAGATCACGCATGAGCATCCGCAAAGGTTTGTGTTTTTTGGATGCATAGCGTTTAAGCGCGAAAAAGTCGTTCAGTGGCTTGCTACGGCCGCTGTCAATTGTTGCCAAATAGGCTTCAAGGAGCTTGCGCATTGCGTTGTAGTATTCGTTTATCTCCTTGTCTCGCGCCCGCTCGAGCAATTGACGTAGTTTCTCGCGCTCGTCCGCCAATGCGGCATCTGCGGCCAGCCAAATGAGCGCGTTTGGTCCGTCCGGCTGTTTTCTATGGGATGCCTGAGATACGTCGCCCGCCGTGGTTTTCATGCCCAGCGTGCGCAGTGCGACGGCTAGGTTGTCCAAGGCCCAGAATGGCGCATCATCGCGCTGCCAATCGTTCAACCATTCGACGGCCTTCCGATTGCGATTGCACGTGACATAGCCGTAACTGACCTCTCCCCAGGCACGCGGGTCGGCTCGTAGTGCCGCGCCATAACGCTCGACGAGTTCGTCGACGCAATAGCCCTTTTTTTGACGTGCGGCGCAGCGTATTAGCGCGATTTTGAGGCGATTGTGCCGATCGGCATCCACATATGGCTGCAACTTGTCGAACACGGCTTCATCGGCAAGATCGATTTCGTCATCTATCCACCAGCTCAGAGTGGACTCGGACGCTTCGTCTTTGAGGCAAGCATCGTGCACCGCCTCTCGTAGTAGATTTTTCCAACGACTCTTTTCGAGCAATGATGCTGCGGCATGGAACAGATTGTCGTCTGGTGCTTGTACACGTACTAAATCGTGAAACGCTTCGACGAGACCCGATGGATTGTCGCTGGTCACCGCGTGACGTACGATTCTAAGCGCGGACGCCGCTCCCGGAAAACATGCACGCAATAGGCGCAAGCTTGTCTCCGCGTTGCCTCGCGCATGCTCTAGTTCCAAGTCCACCAGCGCGAATGCAGCGTAGGTGTAGTTCGGGTCGATATCCCAAGCTTTGCGCAGGCTGGACATTGCCAATTCGATGCGGGCGAGCTTGTGTTGGGCGTGGCCGGCGTACCCATGTGCTAGCGCCGACGATGGATTGATGCGCACCAGTTCGCTCGCCGCATCGGCATAACCCTGCTTGTCATCCTGGGCGCCAAGCCAGTCGGCGAGATCCTTCCAAAGATCGAAATTGTTGGGCTCCGCTTCCAGCAAGGCTCGCATTTGCGCAATCGCCGTTTCGCGTTTTCCCTGTTGCCAGCTCAGGTGTGGGCCAAAACGCTGTATTGCGATCGGGGTGTGGTTGCCCCAGGGCGTGGCCTCCACGAGTTTGCGTGCGACGTCGAAATCCCGATGCCGCATCAGCGCACTAAGCCGAGCGATATAAGCACGCTGATTCAGCGGTTCGAGCTTCGATGCCCGCTCCGCCGCGGCCAATGCGCCACCCAGATCGTCACTCAGATCGGCAACGTGGATCCATGCCATCGCATTGCCTGGGTGCAATTCACTCAGTTGCGCAGCACAACTAGATAAAAGATCGTTGCGCCCCATTTTTCCGGCGAATTGCACGAGCATATCCCATGCAGTCTGATGCGCTGGCCAGCGCCGCAATGCCTGCATTAGCGGATCCAAAGCTTGATCGCGGCGTTCGAGCTTCCACAGAATTCTTGCGCGCAGTACGTAGCATTCGGGGTTTTCGTCGCTCCGCGATAGTGGGGAGTCAAGTAATGCGAGGGCGCCTTCTTCTTGCCCAGGCTCGGCCAGCGCGACATCGACGTAAAGGCGCAACGCCCAGTCCCAAGCGGGGGACAATTGCAAAGCGTGACGTATCGCATCTCGCGCGTCTTCGAAGCGGCGCTCATGGGTCGCAATACGGGCAAGTTCGTAGTGCAGCCTTGGGATCATCGGGAACCGATCGATGGCATCCAGCAGCAACGTGCGCGCTTCGATAAAACGGCTTTCACCAGTCAGATGCAACACCAATGCGATCCAAGCCTGCCATAGCTCGGGACGATGTTCGTGCAATGCCCGTAATTCGCCTTCCAGCTCCATTTCGGATAGCGTATTCTTGGCTAGCGTCTGAAAGGCAAGCATGGTATTGCCCTGCGTCACTTGCTGCCGTAGTTGGTCGCGAATAAATTCGAGCGCCTCGCGACGACTTGCTTGGCTATTGCAGGTGGCGACCAATTGGTTGCACGCATATATTTGGTCAATCGAGTGCTTCAGCGCTTCGCGGCACATCATCTGACCGGCTTCGATTTCATGCGCCGCGAAGTACAGACTGGCCATGACCGCGCAGCCATTCTCGTTTTCGGGTGCCAAATCTTGCGCCTTGCGTAAGGCGGCCCAAGCATCGTCGAGACGCTGCTGAGCGCTCAAGCTAACCGCCAGTTCACGCCACATGAAAGCATTTTGCGGATTGAGGTCGAGAAGATGGCGTAAGACAACTTCCTTGTCTTGAGCCGGTTCCGCAGCCATCCACTGAAGTAGCAATTCGTGCAGACCTATGCAAGTGCGGTACTGTTCGCAACACGTTCTAAGATAGATAATTGCTGCGTATTGTCCATCGCGCTGCGCGACGATTTGGGCCGCCATTTGACGCAAAGCTGCGTCCAGCGGTTCTCGCTCGCATGCAAATTGGATTGTGGCCCAAGCATCATCTAGCCGGCCTTCCTGTTGCGCGAGTCTTACTTCGACGCGTAACCGATCGGCGTGGCGTGCAGTACCACGCAATTCGACCCAATTCTTGCGTGCTTTATCGAGATCATTGCGCTGCAAGTACTTCTCGACGCAAAACAGCCGTAGCGCATCGTCATCGGGGCGACGCTGTAGCGCTGCCTCCAATACAACAAACGCCTCCGTTGTGCGCGACATCATTTCCAACGCGTCGAAATAGCTGCGCACAGGACTTGATGATCGATCGCCCAACCGCTGCATCCGCTCGTTAAGAAAATCCAACCCCTCTGCGGCGCGTCCAACGAAGTAACATCCCTGGCTGTAAGCCATCGAAAAATCTTCGGCGAACTCGTTCAGGCATGCGGCGATCCGATAGTGCTCCAGGGCAAGAGGTTTGTCCGTCAGCCACAGCGCATCAGCTTTTACGCGCCACGCGAGCGACTCGCTGGGTTGCACCCGCAACGCCATATGCAAATTACGTGCGACATTTTGTGTTTGGCGCGCGTCGTCCTTCTGCAATTGCGCGAGACGGGTCAGAAGTTGCGGGTTCTGCGGATGCAAGCGCACGGCTGCTTCGATCGCCTCGACAGACTGTCGGCGTGTACCGATTACGGATAACGCCTGCTCTCTTTGTAGCAGGAGTGCGGGCGTCTCACCGAAGCGCTCGATCAACTCGTCGGCAAATGACACCTTGGCCGTATGGTCGCCGTCGTAGTACGCAAGTGCACGTCTTGACCACACCGTCAGCCAATGATCCGGCGCTTGCGCCTGTTGAGCCTGCGCTATTTCGCCTGCGGCGCTGCGGTCGTGCGTAGAGAGCGCCCGCATCACCCGATAATAGGTGTCCCAATGTACAGCCTCCGGCAACTCGATACCATCCAAGCGAGTGGCTTCGTCCACGGGTAGCATCAGCATCCCGCGCGGTCCAGACGCGCGCTGATCTGCAAAGAGCGTCTTGGCTTCGAATTCGGTATAGATGTGCTGTAACGGATCACGCAGTAAAACCGTACCGCGCAGCGCGTCATACCCGACCAGTGCCTGCAAATGCCCAGCGTTAGTGGACTGTGTCGTCAATGTAAATGGCAGGCCGGCATCGATCAGGCGCTTGGACACCGACCAATCGGCCGTGAACTCCCTGACCAGAAATCCATTGCGCTCGGCCCACGCTCGCTCGCTATAGCTCGGCGTGCCGTCGTAACAAATTTCCTCTGCAATTTCCAGGTGCGAGGCTTCTTGCCCCCAGTATCGACTCAAAGCACTTAGCGTCGCCGGGGCGCAGGTCATGTGATGTTGTCGTACGAAACCAACATTCAGCACGACGCGGCGGGGTGCCTCGCTCAGAGAGAACGCCTCAATGCGCCCGGCGATGGCGCTGTGGAATGGGTCTCCCAAAGCGCGACAGCGGTCGAGCGCCTCGTCATATCGTTGCTGTGCCAGCAAGCATCTTGCAAATTGCTGGTTTAGCCCGGTTCGACAGGATTTATCAGCAAGCGGATAGTAAGTTTGACAATGCGCCAACGCTTGCAGCGCCTCGTCGAAGCGACGCTGTTCAAGCAGCAGCATATAGAGCTGCGCTTCGATTTCTCCGCTTTGCATCTGGCCCGAACCTTCTGACAGTAGGGCTATTGCATCGTCGTCGCGCCCAGTCAGGCTATATAGTTGAGCCAGGACTTGGAACGCGCTGCGGTAGCGGCCATGGAGTTCTAGCGCTCGGCGAGCCGCCGAGATTGCGTCGTCATATCTATCCTCCGCTATCAAGCTGTAGGCATAACAGACCCAAATCCACGGGGCATCGGGCGTCAGCGCCATTGCTTGATCGAACCGGAATGCTACTTGCTTCCAATCGCGCAAAGTGGCCGCCAGACCGCCCAGGTGCGCATGCCATTCCGCACGGCATCCGGGATCCCCCGACTCGGAGACGTCCGCCGTGCGGGCCCATTGCCATGCTTGATAGATTCCCTTGCGGTCGGTCAGATACAGTAAATATTGCAGCTGCGCGACCGGATGTTTAGGATGCGCACGGAAAATTTGCCGTTGGATCGCATGTGCGCGCAAGCTTCCACCTAGTAGGCGGGTGACCCGCGCTAACAGTGCTTGCGCTTCAGGGGCTGGATTCCGCATCAAATCGCCCAGCAATGGATAAACGCTGTAACTGTTGCCCTGATCGGCAATTGTAGTGATGTGCTCGATTAGTTTATGCGATTCGAATGCCATGACTTGATCCATACGGTCATTTTTTATGAGACAGGGGGCAAACCAAATGTCGATCGAACGGCATCGTTCGGCGGTGTAGTTCTCTGTCGCAAGGGCAGAATCCTGGCGGACAGCAGTCTATATTTTTGACGATTTCCTACTGCTTGTACACGGATATCCGCATTCAGCGATTGATGCCGATTTATGTTGCGTCGCGGTAACTCGAAATCGAAGGATCTATCCTATTCGCGGAATCTCGATCCCTCTTGTACTGTTTCATCATGTCAATATCGCCTCTCCCCTGTTTGCTAAGCTATGTTTTATACCGACACGATATGGCAATTGTTGAGGTATGCTCGATGTCAACTAAATCAGGTAGAAGTCGACCCTGAAGCGACGGCCACGTTATTCGAAAGGAGACGTTTACGGCGCACTAGCTTTCTTTACCGCTCTGTGTTTCGCCCCTCGTTGCAACACCAAGTAAGACTCGAAACCGGAGCCTCGCCGTCGGTACCACGTGAGCTTGTCACCACTAACCACAAATAGATCAGATTTCGGCTCAAAGTTGGGGCAAACAAAAGGTTCATTGCCGAAAGAACCATCGCTACAGAATCTAACGTTTAACTTGTGGCCTTGGGTATTACCCTTCAATGAACCTGCCCATACTCGCTGCGTGCTTCCGTCACTCCAGGTTCCCGAAACTTGATCTCCGTGTTGTTCCAAGTCTAATTCGGCGCCGTAATAAAGCCCATCTTCGGTTTGGTCCTGAAATTCCCAATGGCCGTCGAAAGGGCCGTCAGCCATTGCCGTCAACGGAACTATAGCTACTGCGAGAAGCAGAACGGTACCCCAATGTATTTGCATGCTGATAGGGAGGCGATTGAAATTGTGTTGGCGCCAAATCGCGCGTGTCTTGTCCGTGATTGCCGACGATTAGCACTGGATGTCGAACGACGGCTTCGGTTCAGGTTCGGCGCCCTGCAACCCGAAACCATCTCGGACATTGGCTACCGCTGCACTGAGCGACTGCTCATGATTGCACATCGGTCACGCTCTTCGGGGCATCATGTATCCGACTCCGAACAAATACACCGGATGACGCTTGCTCGTCGTACTGGCGATCCAAGTTGCTTAGTCCGATCAGAAGTCGCACCAGTCGGCGTAAGGTAGTTCACCTTTTTGCTTGGGAGCATCATCTACGAACAGCTCCCAATATACCGCAGGCGCGTGATCCATGATTCGCCGTTGATCGTGACTTCCGACGCGCAAGACTAGCTGCGCCGTTGCATTGAAATGCTCGCGCAGATTCAACGCCTCGCCGGGCAATATCCGCAGCGTCCGACCATCCGTCCGCTCAGACAAGTACCGGTACCATGAGTAGCCGAGGCCCTCTATGCGATTCGCACCGTGCCTGCGCATGTGCTGCATCATTGTGCCGTCGTGTGTTCCGATAATATCGGGGATTGCGACGCGCAGCGCCCAGTGATGGGCTGTGAGGTTACCTTCGTTCTTGAGTTCTCCAAGAAGTACGTACTCGCGTTGGTCACCTTGTATGTCGCCGCGAGTTACCGTTTTGAACGAGGCCGTTACATGAGGTCGAGTGCGCCGATTCATTACGTCGCGAATGGCGAATCCGTGCATCGGTTGAGCTGATGCGTCGATGCGGCCGTAAAACTTGCGGTCGCAGGTATTTTGATACGCTGTATCGCTTTCTTCGACTTTGACAACGAAAATCGATCCGCCATCAGCCGGGATGTGTTCGATAGTAAAACCGCGCAGCACCGGGTCTGTATTAGAGACGATGATTTCCCTCAGCCGATCTTGCGTCATGCGGGCGTCTTGCACTGGCGAGATGTCGCCAGCATATGACTTGCCGTCGCGTTGAACTTCGCTGAGACCGTATATCAGTGTGCCACCGCCCGCGTTGGCGAACGCTGTAACGTCTGCGATCAAATCCAATCGCGCCCGATCAGTCATGTTGTCGAGTTTGGCTCCGGCTTTGAACTCGAGGCTGACTGACTCGGCCGCGACGTCTCGAAGTGCCTTAATGTCTTCAATCGTTTCGTACACGCTGCGTCCCCATGATCGTTAGCCGCGCCTCACGAAGACGCGTTGAACACTCATGCTACTTCAACTTCGACATCGGTTGGCCGCGCGGGCTCGACCGCTGATTTATGCGTTACGTCCCCTTGAATGGACGCTTTATTCGAGCCTCCTACCGTTTAGGCGTAGCATCTTCATTTTTTATGCTTCCGCGTTTTCCGCATCAGTCATATTTTTTCCAGGATTGCCTTTGGCCCAGAGGTACTGATCGAAGACTCGATCACTAAACCACGGTTTGTGAATTTCCACTTTTGCATCCTGCAGCAAGGCAGCGGGCACAGCAGACCAGGCTAGTTGTCTCTCCAGCCCTTTGATGGCGGTGCGCAACTCTGTATTCCACTGCGAGATGTGCTCGGCCCAGGTCTTTTCGAACCACGGGTAGATTGTCTTCTCGTCTGGTTTGCCTTCACCATGAGGAAGAAGTGCTCCCAGTGCCCGCGAGTCATAGATCTTGATCGAGTGCCGGCCGGCGAACCAGAGGAATTTTGTAGCCGCTGATATCAGCAATTGGTTCTCTTTGGACCCGTAGTTACAGCTCAATATATGCGCCAACTTTCCCACCACCAAAGGGTCCGCACTCTTCATTTTGGCGTGTTTACTAACTAGGTCCGCGATGCTTTGCCATTGCTTCTGCTTCGCCTGTTTCGTGAGCGGGTTTTCCTCTTCGTCTTTCGACGAGATTCCTCGCACTACCTTGTACTTGATGGCGAGGCGATGCATCGCCTCGCCATTAATCTCGCTGGACGTCGACATAATCTCGTCGATCAAGTGTCTGTCAGTTGTTGCCCAGAGATTCAGATAAGTGAGCGCCGCGTGGTTAAAATGGCGCTGTTTCTCCGTTGTGTAGTCAATTTTCATAAGTAGCTTTGAGTTCACTAGATAGGGGTTCCGATTGCTCTGGGTCAAAACCAAATACAATTCGTGGTGTGGTTCGCCCATGAGCGACCATCCACAACTCTGTCGCGGCCGAGAAACCGTGAGGTCCCCTCCGCTCACTCGGTGACTCGACTGATATGGTTCTCGAATGAAGGTCCGTTATCCGCTTCGCCGAAACCCGAGCCGACTCTTCCACCAGTACACGAAGCGTGATTGCTCAAACCCCAAGTCTGAGTATGCGTTTAGCCCGTGGATGAGCGACCACAGTCGCGTCTCATTGTCTTCAATTAGCTTATGCAGGCGCTGTAAGCGCCGGGTGAGTTGGTCGGAGTCCATCTCCTTGTGGTGCTCAATGACAATGAAGAATGCGCCGCGGAACGCACGTAAATTCTCGTATGCGAACGCAACTTCGCCAGCGAATTGCACGCCCAAAACTCCGACCTTGCCCGGTGTACTGTCAAAGACCGGGTCTACGGGCATCGGGATGGGGTATAGCGGGAGAGGCTGTTTTTTCTCCACGTGCAGCAGTAGGTCGGTAAAAAGTTGCTTGAGAAGCGGGAACGCCTCCGCGTGCGACTTCAGCTCTCCAGCGATTGCGCTGGCCCATCCCGTGCTGTCGAGATGCCGACGGTATTGCTCTGCCACAAAATTGCTCGCATACGCAACTACCAAGGCTGCGCCTGCGGCGATGATTGCTGCGCCGATCGTGACCACTCCCTCTAACATCTTCGCACCCCCGTTTGCCGTTGCCAAGAGTGTACGGCTTTGGATGCCAAAAGAGCCATTTGCACGCTTTGGCACCGTTGCGAGCATCAACGGCGACTCTACTTGGCAACTTAACGTCGGTTTTGTGGGGGAAGCAGATTTCAGCACGTCTTAGCACAAGACATGCTGAACGGTGCTTTACGACAGGTTGTTGCCCGACGAAGATGGTATATGTCCATCGGGTCGCGATTTATCCCGGTATCACTCAAAAAAATAACCTTCCCGCAGGAAGGTCCGTTACCCGGTTGCCCGGGTAACGTCACGGCTACTTAAGGCTTTTGTCTTGCTGGCAAGCCGCGACGGGCTTGAGTTCGCCTCCGCCTATTTTGACGATCTGCATCGACTGCCGGTTGGTCTGAACGGTCAAACAGCCGCACGAATCGCCCTTATCAGTCGGCGGCATGTGGTCAAATCCAGCCGGTTCGCCGCTGACTTGTCCGCCGACGATGTTCCAGGTGCCGTCGCGGTCTTTCAAGGTAAGGCTCGACGGCATGTCGTTTTCAACCCAGCCACAGCGCTTGGCGGCAGGGCCATCGGCGGATAGCTTACTTACGTCCGGCATACTGCTAGTTGGGGTAGTGGAGGACGTACCTTGCGATATTGGCTGGGTACTCACCGGTGGCTGTGCTTCGGGTGAAGCCTGTTGAATCTGATGCGCTATGTCCTCGTTACTGGGATCGGGACTGGCGCTCGTTTGATTGGACGGTGCTTGTACTGGCTGGCTAGGGTTTGCTGGCGCAGAGATGGGATTATCGGTAGGTCCGGTGGCTAGAGGAACATAGACAGCGGGATGATTCGGATCCTGACCTTCGGCAAACCGAGTTTCTTGTTCATCGGACGTCGTCGCCAGAAAGCCATTTTGATAGGTTCTTAAGGCGACTAGGTTACCCTTCGCATCCCATTTCCGAGCTTCTCCGTCCGCCTTACCGCTTGACCAGTGCGTCTCGCTGATCTTCTTGCCTGTGGCTGGATCAAAGCCTTCCTCAAGTCCTGTGAGACTGCCGTTCGAATAGGTGCCTTTGGCGATGACTTGATTACCTCCCGGTGCCCAGCGCGTATAGTCTCCATCGGGTTTTCCGTCGGCATATTTCACCTCTTGAAGTTTATTCCCGGTATTTTCGTCGAGTATGTCCTCCGTTCCCATGAGGATGCCACCTACGTAGCTGGCGCTATAGATGAGCTTGTGCGTAGCCGGGCTATAGATTTCGTCCTTGCCATCAAGTTTGCCGTCCTTGAGCGTGGCGGAAACAAAGGGATATTGTTTACCGCTGTCGTAGACATAGGCCATTATCGGGCCATCGAAGCTGCCGTTACCAATTTTGGCCTCCAGCACGACATTATCGGTGCCGGCCTGCGCACACGAAATCTTGCCAACAAGCTTACCGTCATCAACCTTGACCGTGCACAGCACGCTAGCGTCCGCCCCATTATTTGGGAAGTAAAGTCCCGTATTCTGGAGAAGGGCGCTTGCCTGCCGACCAAATTGGTCGAGATCAATCCTCTGGGTTGCCGCCATCTGGATGGCGCTACCATAGGCCTTGGCGACGGCCTGACGAAACACCGTGAAGTCGGGATCGTTGAAGACCACCGCATTGGGTACGTTCGTTACTGTGCCGTTAAAGGGTGAATTTTCACCTCTGGCGTAAAACGCGCCGTTGGAAAGATCGGCATTACGATAGTCGAGTACCTTGTCGCCACATGCGGATAGGCAGAGTGAGGCGGCGATAAGCGGTAGAAATAATGTGTGGGTTGTGGTGATTTTCATATTCTAGATGGATTGGGCGTGTCGCCTCGGTTGGGGCGGACGCGGTGATGTAGGGAAATTCATGTGATGGTGTGTTCCAACATGGCGCTGCCACGGGCGCGTGGAAAGCCGTCAGCTTATGGACCGTCAGGCCAAGCCATGACTCGCTGGACTGCGCAAGTCATGGCTCAACATCGCCTAGTTACTGAACTGCCAGGTGTTGGTGTAATACTCGCCGTCAGCCTGCCAGCCCAACTGCACCTGTACGCCCGATTCGACACCCACATTAGGCGCTGCCGTCAGTTGATCGACGTACCCCGACACCGTCGATGAATAGGTCGTCCCGCTTACCGTGGGCGTCGCACTGTTCGTGACGTCGTAAGGTTGAGCCGGAATCGTCGCGACACCGTTCGAGAACAGCTCCGCGCCCTGGGAGTTGAGCGATACCCAGGGGTTTGGATAGGCCAGGGTGGCCGACGGGACCGTCCAATCGATCGTGGCGGTTGAAGTGCTCGGCGTGTTCGAGGACGCGGTCGACGCGTTAGCGCCACCCGGCGTCAGCAGGTTGGCAATGACATCGCTGCCCAGAGTTTGCCATGCCACCGTCGTGCCTGTTGCCGCATTCACATTAGGCGCAACGTTGATTACACTTTGCGGTGTACCAATCGGATTGCCCGAATAGTCAAACAGCGTGACCGTATAGACCCCATATTGCTGAATGTTCGATACGGTGACCGGCGCCGACGCATAATCCGGCGTGCTCGGCACAAACGAACTGGTTCCCCCCGAGAGCGAAGCCCAACTCCATTTGTACTGCGTGCTGATGCCGACGTTGGGCCATGCCGGAATCGTCACAGACTGCAGCCCCGGCGCTGCCGTGACGGTTTGCAGCGGGAACGTTAGATAAGGCCCAAAACCGCTACCTCCACCGAGCAAGTACACCCCATTCGCCGGCAATCCCGGTCCTTGCACCAAAGCCGATCCGACCGACGTGCTCGCGCCGCTGACCGTCACGCTTGCCGGAATCTGGATATCCAACCCCGACTCATAGCGACCATTGTTGGCATCGGCCGCGTCAGTGAACTGCACCCGGCCAAGGAACGACGCGATGTAGATGTCGTACTGTTCCTGGTTCCCGATAAGGTCCCAGTGCCCATTGACGAATTGCACAATGTCACTGGCGAAGTTCGGCGTCCCGTTCGCGGTCGTCACCAGCAGGTACACCAACGCAGCAGGGTTACTGATACCCGGCAACGTGCCGGCGGGAAGGAAAGCCACCGTTTTGACACCCGTGAGCAGCGTACCCGACTGGAAGGGGAGCGGGTGGCGCTGACTGAAGCTGGTAAAGCCATCATTCAGGTAATTCGAATCGATGGCGGAGGAACATGCCGCGCTGGACGCATTGGCATTGGCCTGTACCGCCGTCATGCACTGACCCAACTGAGCGAGCATGTTAGCCAGATAGTTGGCCGATTGCGGCGGGACCTGGAGCACCGTCGAGACGGTGGTGCCCTGGTTCAGCTGGATCGCGGTGTTCGGGTCCGCCAGACTGGTGATCTGCAGGCCCGTTCCCGAGACCGATGGCGTGACCGCAACAGAGTCGATCACCGCATCGGCGCCAGTCTGGTTCGGCGTAAACGCGCCGCCTATCGGATCGAACGATGTGGCCGATAAGCCGTTTGCGTTGAGAATCGGCGCGAGTACCGTATCAAGCGTGGCGACGGCCGTATTGACCGCGGAGGGGGTGACGACAGCCAGGCCGCCCGATTGTGTCAGGGTCAACGGGTTACCACTGGCAGTCAGCAGTGCCGCGACGGCAGTCGTCAGCGGGGTTACATTGGCCACCGCCGGTGCCCCGGTGCTGGTCGTAGCACTAGCGGCGACCGAATACAGGGTTCCCGAGACGCCCGATGGGTCGGTCGCGACGATCACAAACGGCGCCGTGAGACCGGCAATCGAGACCGTGTAGGCGCCGTTGCTGCCGGAGGTTGCCGTAGCCGTCTTGCCCGCCGAATCGGTGACTGTGACCGGTGCGCCGACCAGTGCGGTGCCGATTGCGACCGTGCCACTCATGGTGGCCGGTGTGGGCGGAGTCGAGCTACTGGCGGGCGAACTGCTACCGCCTCCGCCGCACGCAGCAAGGGCAAGCGTGCCAATCAACATAAGGGCTATTCTTGTTTTTAGGCGGTGTTGCATGGTTTTCCTTTTCTTGTGTTGGACTCAGTGGGAAATAGACAAAGGGGAGGACGCAGTTGGAGCGCTGCAGTTATTTGCCGACACACATAGGGGCATACCTGAAGCCTTCCTCAGTAATGGCTTGAGCGAGACTGCTGGTTTCGGGCGTAAGTGGCTCGCCCAAAACTGCCAGCTGTTCGGCGCTATACGTATCTTCGAGGTGGCCGTACAGACACTGGCATTGGGACTTGGATCCCCCGGAGCGGACGCAACCCGACAAAAACGCTCCTTCACCGACCGATTTCTTGCTCGAACAGCCAGCCAGCAGAAGGACCCCCACGACGATCACGATAATTCGACGGAACATGGTCGCCTCCGGTCAGTGCAGGATCACAGCGCAACCGACGAAGACGCCGATGAACAACCCGATGACTTGCGGCCCGATGTTCCAGAACACTTTGATCCAGATAAGTTGAAAGAATCCGCCGTTGGTATAGACCATGTCAGGTTGGGCGAAGCGCCGGATGGCGTTGCCCAAGACCGCGCCCAGCAGCCCGACCGCTGTGCCCAAAATGACCGCGAAGCATTTGGCGAAGAAGCCGGCTTCCAGAACGGCTGCTGAGTCGTTTCTGACGCAAACGATGATGGCGAGAATAAAAGCGGCGATGCCCCAGCCAACGGTGCTGCCGCTGACTTTCGAACGAGCAGTGCGGACCGAATCGGTGTTGGTGTCCATTTGTGCTTCCTCAATTGTTATAAATGTTGAAATTGGCGACCGCCAAATAATCGCCAGTGCCAGTGATCAAATAAACGCAGCGATATTTCGCCTAGATGCGTCATATGCGCTAAGCGAACTCCTCGGATTAAATTTCTGGAAAAGCGAGATAAAAATGCATTTTAGATCATAAGTTGCATTTTATGTCATTTCAATCATATCCAAATAAAACAACACTCCATGTCATGAATTGACATGGAGATGCGACGGTGGAGGATGAGGCTAAACAACGGGATAAGGAATTGTCGCGAGCCGTCGGTATGCGGCTAGCAGCGCGTCGTAAGGAGTTAGGACTGACGCAGGCCGCGCTGGCTGAACGGCTGGGTATAGAAAAGGAAAGCGTGTCGCGGCTTGAGACCGGATTCATCTCGCCATCGTTAGGGCGGCTATCTACGCTGGCTGATGCTTTGGATTTCCCACTAGAAAATATCTTGCGAGACGTATCTGTACACCCAAGCGATCAAGCCGCCAGTTTGATTAAATCGATTGAGGAATTGCCTGATCGTAAGCGCGCTCTTGTTTTGCGCACAGCAGCAGAGCTAGCGATTATTTTGCGCGACGAGGCACGGTAAAAGTTCTACTGCAGACCTCAGTGCTTATGGTATTGCTGCCCTTTGTTCATCAAATCCACACAGCCCTAGCGACTTGCTCGGGCTGTTGCGACATCCAAATCTCACCTCAGTCGCCGTGAACGTGGCGGCCCAGCAGCAAGACGCTCGATGTGTCGGCGGCATCCAGCGCAGCCGATGCGGGTGGCGTGATCCCCACCCGGCCGAGCTCGAAGCGTGCTTTGGGGATTCGGTAGCAGATTGATTCATATTGAGGTTCTCCAGGAAATGGACGAGTGCAGGCCTCCGGCTGGACCTGATAGAAAGGACTGCGTGAACGTTGTGAAAGGGAAATCAGAATGGGCGCGGGAGCGCCCGTTTATGCCAGCAGGGTGAGCTGCCGGCGCAGAGCACTCGCCTTGGCTTGAGAGCAGCCCAGGTGACGCCGAATGCCTGAAACCGTTGGACGGACGTGGCCGGCGGCGATGTCGCGGGCCAACTGCGTGACTTCGGTATCGATGGGGATGACTAGCCCCCTGGATACACTGCGGGGCGTCGTGACTGTTCCGGTACTCGCCGCGTTACCCGCAGTCTTATCTACCGTGACGGGCGCTCGAACCGCCACTGCGCTAGCCGTGACCGGGGAACGGGGCTGTAGCCCAATCCACCAGAACAAGCACGCCACGCTTTCGAGGACGGCGGCGAAGGCAAGTCCGGCGAACAGATCGACGCGAACCGGCGGCAGGCCGAGCAGGGCCGCTAGGCGCGTTGTGACCGGATCGTCACGCAACACCTCCTGCCGAACCGCGTTATGGTCATCGCTAGTCTGCTGCCGCCGGACTTCATCTGCTTCGGCATCAAGCGCATCGACTCGGGCCGTGAGCGAGACGCGACGTACCTGTAGAGAGGCGCAGTCACGCACGCAACGCCGTGCGTTGGCGACGGCCAAAGCCGCTGTCATATCTGCCCGCTCCCGCATCACCGCCGTAAGACTGCGGTGATCTGGCGTATTCGCCACGAAGACGCCCGCCGCGCGTGCTTGCCCCGCATGCTGCTGAGACAATATAAAGAAGGTCGCATGGCCGTATGACGTTGCGACCATGCACGCGACCCAGAGCAAACCGCCCACGCAGCGTATGGCGAGCGGCGTAGATCGACATAGGGTCGGCACCAGATGCGCGCCGATCACCAGCACGACGCCGATTGCCACCCACACCAGCCGTTCGGCAAACCATCCGCCCCGTTGCCATCCCGCCAACACCGACATGCACAGCGCTGTACTGGTGGCCGCGACCGCCAGCCCCAGAGCCCAACTAGACTGGAGGTAATGACGCCGCGTCGATGGCATCATGCCGCCGCCTCCCGCAGACCTGCGGCCTTGCGCTCCAGCTTGTCTTTGAGCGTAGGCTTGGGAGTCGGGACGGTGGCTAACGCTGTATCGATAACCGGTGTGCCGCGTTCCCCATCCTTCGGGAAAAACTCTTCGGCCACCGCCGCGCGTTCCTCTGGACTATCCTCGAACGCGCCGTTAGCGAATCCAATCCGGGCCGCTGCATCCAACGCTGCCTGGTCGAATCCAGCCGCCCGGCGGCGCGCATCGAGTTCCCGCGCCTGGATAATCGCCGCTTCCAGATCAATGCCCGCGCGCACGCCCAGGTCGACGTAGAAGATCGCTGCGCGATAGCTTTGTGCCGTGGATTTGCCGCGGATTTTTAGTTCTAGCGGCAGGCAGGCGAGCAACCCGCCCGATACGGCACTTAAATAGTGAAGTCGCGCCGAGAGCGAACGAATAGAATTGAAGGATGTAGTGCGGAAAATGAACGAACCCAGCTCATCGTCATCACCGATCGCGACATTGAGCCGCCCATAAGGCTTACAGCCGCCCGCTTGACCCAACGCGCAGCCGTCTGGTGATGGGCACGGCAGGTTCTCGATACCGCTGTCGCCCGCCCGCTTGCACGTCTCGCCATTGCCGACGCAGACGGGTCGCCCGGTATTTCGATCAAACAAGCTGTATTCGGCGCGCAGGTTCAAATCCGGGTCATTGAAGAGCACCCGCACGGGAATTGAGCGCAGCTTGCCGCTGGTTGCCTTGCGCAGTGAGTCGTTGAGCGGATGCAACATCCACCCGTCCCGGTTCTGGACCTGCGTAGTAATCGTGAACTGATCGTCCTTTTCCGGAAGACGCTTGCCGTTTTTTTCGACCACACGGCCGATGGATATCCGGCCGATGACCGGGGGCGTAATAGCTAATCCTTTCAACATGACTCTATCCTTATAAATTGGCCTGGCCCGCCCCGGTTAGCGCTGGGGGCGGGCAAGCACAAGCAGTCCCAGCGCAGGGGCGATTGACTTCGGTGGAATAACCGGGGATTACGTACTAATAAGAAACCGGCGGCTGCCGGGTTTGGTGAGGGGGTAGCGTTGGAGTAAGTCAGGCTGGGCCTGTAAAAGCTTCTCCATATCCACGCCGAGGCTGTCTTTGCTGCGTTTCCAACTGACCGCACCGGTTTCAAACACCGCCCGGCTGGCATCGGCCATGCGCTGCTGGATCTTCTGCATCAATTGCGCCTCGACCTGTTCACGATGGGCAATCTCCTCCCGAACCGAGACCAAATCGGCAAAGGTCGCCGACAGGTCACGATCCTGGGTGAGATCCAAGGTATGCCCCGCGTCGTGGGGATAGAGACAGCGCAAGGCGACATCGGCGGAATCGCTGCCATCAGCAGGCGGCGGGACATCCATTTCGACGTAACGCCAGAATTGACGTTCCAACTCAATCAGGCGGTTTATTAATACATCGTCCCGCTCAATCCGGTAAATCCGGATTTCCTGGCCGCAGATCAACACGCAGACATCCGCCGCGGCTTTGCCGGTGACGGCGAGCTGGTGCTGCACCTGGCAGACGACATAGTCCGGCACTCCGTCGCGCCACAGCCGAGCCCCAAATTCCCCCGCCGTTTTACATTCCAGGATCTGTACATCGGCCGCGCCAACGATCTCCCGATCAATATTCGCCAGCATCCAAGCTTTGTCCTGATCGGGATGCTGCAAGACCGCATTGATGCGTCTGACACGATTGCCGGAGCGTTTTGTGTAGTGCGCGGCGACAATGGGCTCCAACAACGTGCCCCAATACATCGGGTTGGTTTCGTCGTTGGGATCCACTTTGGGCAAACCGCCATCCCTGCCGGTCTTGACCAGCCATAGCTCAAGTGGCGACTGATAGGGATTTAAGCCCACGGCCGCGCCGGCATCGCTGCTGCCAATGCCTCCCTTGCGCACCGTCAGCCATTCATCCCGGCTCAAGGTATTCGTTTTGACAAGCTTTAAAGCCGGGCGGCGCGGTTCTACTCCTGCTGTTAGGATCATGATGGGGTTCCATAAATGACACAGCCCGGCGAGCGGTTAGCTTGACCGGGCTGCTATGTCGGATTGAATATTCAGCTCGCCATTAACAGGGCTTGTTCCAGCGCCTTCTGCTTCAACGTCGCACCTTGACCGAACCAGGCGGATTCCAGCCGGTGATCCGTTGACCGCGCCCGTCGCTGGTGATCTACGTATTCCGTGACCGCATTGAGCAAACCAAATGCCGTGGCCTTGGACGAGGCCAGTTCGGCGCCTTTGCCGTCGCCCTCATAGAGCGCCAGGACTTTCTTCATCGCCCGCTCGTTGCTAAGTCCCGTTGCGGTGGTCGCCGGATCGGTGAAGACCCGCAGGAAGTAATTCATCGCTTCATGCGACTTCACCCGGCGCTCGGAGAGGGTTTTCATGCGATACATAAAGGAATCCCAGGCCGAGACCGAAATCCCGAGTTGCTTTTTAACCGCTTGAGGATCGAAACTGGTGCTATGCGGCACCTTGACCGCGCCGCTGCCATTCGACAGGGCGACGGCCAGGGTGTTGTTGCACACGACCCGGATGCTGGTGAATTGCGCCGTGGTGGCCAATGTGCCGTCGCACGCGGTGGCGAGCAGTAAATACCCGTTGATCGTATCGTTACCCTTGAGCGTGGTCGATTGATTGGTCTTAGCCAACGCCCAGATCTTGCGACCGCCCTTCAAGACGCCGGCCGTTTCCAGCTCAAACCCGGAAATCTCGGTTAGATCTCGATAAAACTCCAGGATTTCGCGGGGCTGGACGACTTGGTAACGCTGGCTGACCACGGACAGCGGTTCGTTGGTGTCCGACCGAAAAAGCACCTTCTGTTCAGGGAACGTCATAATCGCCCCTAAATTGCCGGCGCTTTCGGTCATAAACCGAACCGGTGTTTCCTTGATTTCAAAGGCGATGCCGGACTGCTGTGCCCAGACTTCGATCGATTGTTTGGCGCTGAGACGATTGCCCAGGCCATGCCAAGGTGTGTCGTTGATATAGGCCATATTTGTAATGAGATGTGCCACGATGTATTTCCTTGGTTGAGTTCGAACGTGACGATGCCGCCGAATAAAAATCAGCAGAGATAAGTCGCATGTGAGATGGATTAAGAGGGTGCTACGGGGACGCGGCTACTGAATGCCGCAAAACAGCAAGTCGATTTGATCAGGTGAAATTCGAAGGGCGCTGACTAAACGTATAGTGGCAGGCGAGGCAGCGGCAGTTGTTGAGAACTTTGTCGTCGACCATTTCGCCCAATGTTGCACCGGCGGCACAGCCTGCGGCGCCACCCACTAGGGCGCCCAGTACCGCACCCGCAACACCGCCGAGCATGGCGCCGAAAGGACCGGCAACCAACCCGACCATGGCGCCCATTTCTGCGCCGGACAGCAGAACCGCCGCGCCGCTGACGGCACCCGCGACGGTACCAATGGCGCCGCCGGCCTTCCTCGCATGATTTCGTGTTTCAACACGCCCAGACTGACACTTGGGGCAGGGCGGTGGTGCCATCGGGGGTGCTCCCGCCCGAGATCCCGGGAAAAAGTTGTCGGGCTCGTGCGTTTCGCGGGCGCCATAGAACGCGTGCGCGTCATCAGGCTCATCGGGATCGAATGATCCATTAAATTGATTGGGCATGTCCGATGGCCTTCCGTGCGGCTCGTTCGGCGGTTTTACGCAGATAGGCGGACGTGAGTAGACCGGCGACAAAGACAATGGCAAAAACCGCAAGGTATTCAAAGGGAGAAATCACGATGGCTCCTAAGACTGAAGGGCATCAGCAGAACAATTCGGCTAATGGAGCGACGATTTTTATCTCGCTCCGACCAGTGATATGTGTCTGAGATTTTCTGCAATCCACCGTGCTGACGGCATAAACGTAGAGTAATGCCTCAGCTCGGTGCGCCAACAAGAAATCGACGTGAGAAAATATTAATAATCTGTAATATATCTCGGGATTTCGGCGTGGCTGGATCAGTTTCTTAAGGAAGATTAATTACAAAAAAACCACAGTCGCTTCGATCTCCGCAATAAGCTGCGCGTCGTCGTTTTATGGGTGATGAGCACCGAAATGAAAGGTGTATGTAATAAAAATTACGCCATTAAATATTGCGGTATTTACTCATTTCACGTAATTTTGCTAACTGGAAAATTCCAATGTGTGTCTATGTTGGTGTGTGTTTTTTGGTGGTGAATTTCCTGCCCATACACTGAAAGACTGAATTCGGAACGTGAATGGCGTTGATTGAGCTTAATTAAGCTGCCCCCTGATACGTTCTATTCGTTACCCCAAAATAATATTGCGGTTAGCATGCGTTCATCCTTGTCATCTATTTTTTCCCGGTTAGCGCAAGCGCAACAAGCTCATCAGGCACGACTCACTGGCGCGGGTTTCCACGATCGACGGGGCGCACTATTAATGGTTCGGCCTATCTGGGCCAAAGCGATAGCCTGCCTGATGGCGGTGGTGTTATACCTCAGTCCTATCGCATTTGAATTTGACGAGATTGCACAGGCCGCACCGATTGTCGACCCGCATGCGCCGGTGGTATTCCAGCCGAGTATCACGCAAAGCAGTACGGGCGTGCCAGTAGTTAATATCGCAGCCCCAAACAGCAACGGTTTAAGCGTCAACAGTTTTAGCTCGTTCAATATTGATAGCACCGGCCTGGTGCTGAATAACAGCCTGTTCAGCGGCACGCCGCTCGCCGGCGGTACCATCAATGCCAACCCCAATTTGGCGGGGCGCACGGCCAGCGTCATTCTGAATCAGGTGACCTCCACCGGTCAGGCCTCAACCCTGCTCGGGCCACTGGAAGTCTTTGGTAATCCTGCCACGGTGATTATCAGCAACCCCAATGGCATCTCGGTCAATGGATTGGCCCTGACCAATACCACGGGGCTGGTGTTGACCACTGGGACGCCGCAGTTCCTGACGGGCGTCGGCGGGACTTCGACCTCTTTTAATAATGCGGCGAGCGTGGCGTACAACGTCAGCTCCGGCAATATCACCATCGATGGACCGGCTGGCGTGAATGGCCCCGGTGCCGGGATTCAGGGGACTAGTGGGTCACTGGACCTGATCGCGCAGACGATTAACTTGAACGCACCGGTCTCGGCGACCGGTCAGGTCAACTTGATCACAGGCAATCAACTGGTGACCCCCATGGCCACCGGGACCAATGGCTCCACCTATGGCGTCAGCGCCAATGGCGCGACGAACACGGCGGCGGCGATCGGCAATGGTGCGGTGGCGATTGACGCGAGCCAATATGGCTCGGTGACCAGCGGGCAAATCTTTATCGTGTCTACGGCGGCTGGGATGGGCGTCAACCATGCCGGACCTCTGGTGGCAACAGCGGGCAATGTGGTGGTGACCTCAAACGGTGACGTGACGGTCGGTCAGACGGCCGCTAACCAAAACGTTATTCTGACCAGCGCGGGCAACACCACCATCACCGATGTCGGCCAAGCCAACCAGAACTATACCGTCAACGCCGCGGGCGATATCAATGCGAGCGGGGCGATTTCGGCGGTGCAAAACGCCACGCTCACCGCCGGCGGCAATCTTAATGCGGCATCCGTAGCGACCAACGGCGCCGCGACCTTGGGTGCCGGTGGGTCGATGACCGTGGGCAGCGTCGCGGGGCTCAACACGTCTTTGCAAACCACGACCGGCGATTTAACCGTGAATTCGGCGCTGAGCGCAGCGGGTACGCTGAACGCGAGCGCGGGGCAAGATCTCGTCGTTAACGGCGCCGTGCAGGGCGGTAGCACCGTCACCTTGGCCGGCGGTAGAAACGCGACTGTCAACGGTGTCTTAACCGGCGTAGGGACGGTCACGCTGACAGCGCAAAGCGGGAATGCGCAAGTCAGCGGCAGTCTAGAGTCGAATGGCAACGTGTCTGTCACCGCCGGTCAGAATGCGACACTCGCTGACGTGCAGGCGCAGGGCCCGGTCTCGATTACCGCCCAGACGGGCACGCTGTCGGGCGGCGCTGTTGCTTCCTCTCAAGATGCCGTGACGCTCAATGCTGGTCAGAACATCCAACTGAGCGGTGCGCTGCAAAGCGCCACTACCGTGGGCGCCACGGCAGGCGGATCCGCATCGTTCGGCAGTGTCGCCGCACCGGGCGCGATTACGCTCCAGAGCGCTCAGGATACGACGGTCGGCGGTGATCTCACGGGTGGCTCAACGGTGACCGTCGCGGCGGGCGGCAACGCTACCCTGCAAGGTAGCACGGCATCAGTGGGCAATCTCAGCTTAAGTGCGAATGGCGGCATGCTTTCCAGCACCGGCTCGTTAACCACCAACGGCAGCTTGAGTGCCAGTGGTCAGCAAGGAGTGAACCTTGCCGGCACAACCTTCAGCGGGGGCAATGCGACGCTCAGCTCAAGTGCCGGTAACGTTGCCGTCGCCGCACTCAGCAGCCCAGGCACGATTGCCATTACGGCCGGGCAAGATGTCAATGCGTCAGGCTTGGTCCACAGCGGCCTGGACACCACCCTCACCGCCACTCGCGACGTGAACCTGAACGGCGGTCTCGAAGTAGACGGCACGGCGAATGCCGCAGTAAACGCCGGACGAGATATCAGCGGTACCACAATCAACGTCGCCAACAACACGACGTTGTCCGCCGGACGTAATCTTTCCCTGAGCAGCGCGCTCCAAACCGGCAATAATCTGAGCGCCACCGCGACGCAGAACTTGAATGTCGCTGCGATCACCGCCGTCGGCACCGGCACGCTGACAGCGACCAACGGTAGCGCCACCCTTACCGGGGCGGCACTCACAGGCAGCGATTTGACCGTCACGGCCGGCACCAATATCAACGCTCAAGGCAGTGTCGAAAGCCTGGGTAATCTGAATCTCAATGCGCAGAGCGGTAATCTGACGGCGGGCGGCACCGTCGCCAGCGCTGGAACCGGCACGTTGAACGCCGGGCAGACCTTGGCCTTAAATGGTCAGACCACGGTGTCGGGCAATGCCGTCTTAACCGGTAACGCGATTACGACGCAAGGTTTGGCGGTCGGCGGCAACCTGACGGCCACCGCGCAAACGACGCTGGATACCTCGGCCGGCCAGCTGAATGCCGCTTATACCAGCACGGCCCCCGCGCTGAGTGTCGGTGGTAACGCCACCTTGAGCGGCGCGAACGTGACCACGGCCAATGCGGTGATTGGCGGAACCTATAGCGCAACCGGTACCACCAGCCTGACAACCGGCGGCACCGCGGCGTATCAAGGTAACGCAACACTGACGGGCGGCACAGTCACCAACGTCGGCCAGCAGATGGCGGCAGGCAACCTCACCGTATCAGGCACGACCGTCACCAATCAGTCCAGCGGCGCATTGTCCGCGCTGCAAACCGTAACCGTCGACGCCGCCAATGTGGCCAATGCCGGGTCGATCTACGGGCCCACCACGAATTTGAATGTCACGGGCACCCTGAGCAACTCGGGTGGATTGCTGGCGACCGACACCTTGGCGCTCTCGACCGGCCAGTTGAATAACAACGCGGGTTTGATCTTCGCCGGCGATGTCAATAACCCCACTGCAGCGGTCGGCAATATGACGGTGACGGCGACGGGCAGCGGTTTTAGCAACACCAACGGCCAGATCCTCGCGCAAAATAGTTTAACTCTCAATTTAGCCAATCAGATCCTTGACCCGTCCGCCTCGACCACCGGCACGCTCAACGGCGGTAACGCTTATATCCTCAACGTCCTGGGCATCGATAACACCGGTACCTGGACCTTGCCCGGCACCGCGGTGACCGTTGCCGCGACCCAGGGCATCACAAATCTAGGCACGATCAACCAAGGCGCCGGGACGCTGACGCTGAATGGCGCCGTGAATAATTCAGGCGGCATCACTGCCCAGGATTTGACGATCAATGGCTCGCTCGCCAATCAGGCGCATGCCAGTGTCACGGCCAACGACGCCTTGACGCTCAATGGCTCAGGGACCAATGCCGGTACTGTGTCGGCATTGAATGCGTTAACCATCACTGGCACTAATTACGATAACTCGAACGGCATCACGCAAGTCGGTAGCAATGCGACTACCAGCGGCAGCGGCAATCTCAACATCAACCTGAGCGGCAATTTAGGCAACGCCAACGGCACGCTCAGTGCGATCAATAACCTGACGATTGCGGCGAACACCATCAATAATGCGGCATCGTCGACGGTGACGACCAGCACCACGACCACCACGATTCTCAATACGCCGCTGTTGATGTCTACGGTGATCGGCACTGAAAACATCAATGTCTTCGTTCCAGATCCCGATGATAACGGCAACATCCATACCTCGACGTACGACATTATTTCGCCGGCTACGCTAGGCGGCATCTTGTCGGTCGCGGGTAACGCCGTCACGATGCCAAACTGCCAATCCAATTGTGCTACGACAACTGCCCCCGTCGCGACATCGGGTACGGTGCAATACGTGCAAGTTGGCATGATCGACGGTCAAAACGACATTACGGGGGCCCCGCAAGAAGGTGCGTTCTGGGTAGTGCAAGACGGTTCGGTAGTCGGTGCGATGGCTAGCCAGACGCTGACGATACCGACCGTGACGGAAACCACCACCACGGTTCAGGCGACCACCGGCAGTTCGGTGATTGTTGCCGGCCAAAACTTGAGTATTACCGCGAATAGCCTGAATAACCTGGGCGGTACGGTCAGCGCGGGCAACGACGTCAATCTAAACATACAGTCTTTGTCGAACGGAGGCGCGAGCTACAGTTCAACCGTCACCGATACGGTAGACGCAGCATCGCTGAACGCGTTTCTCAGTGCCTTGCAAACCATGAATGTTAATGGCGCCGTGAGCTTGATTGGCAGTGGCAGCTTGGAAACCACACCGACCTCCTTTATCTTCGATGCGCCGGGTACGGTGGCTTCGCCCACGGTAACGTCATCGCTGACCATTCAAGGTCAAACAGGGCAGATCGTGGCGGGCCACAATCTGAATCTGTCGGGCGGCACGCTGACTAACGCAGGCACGTTATTGGCCGGTAACGATGTGAATATCACCGCCTCCAACTTTACCAACCTCGGGGTGAACAACGGCACGTTGACGACCTCCACGGGTTGTGCCGCAGGTTATTCGGCGGGCTGCTCGGGGCAAGTCACTACCAACCCCAATTCGCAAAGTTATAGCTATACCCAGACCAACAGCACGATCACCGCTGGCAACGACGTGGTGATTGCGGCGCCCACCTTTCAAAACCAATATGGCAATGTGGTGGCCGGGCGCAATGTGGTGATCGGCGGTACTGGCACGACCGCCAGCGATGCCTCGACTACGCCAACGAGCCTGACCCAGGCGAGCAGTGTGACCAACACTTCCGGCTCCATCGACGCCGGCAACGATGTGCAAATCAGTGCCGGCAGCGTGGTCAACACCATCGCCGCGCCGGTTCTGGTTCACCAAAATTATGGCAGCGCAACACCCTACTCGGGCTGCAATGGCGGCACCAATACCGGGACGTGCGAAGCCTACGTGGACGTTCAATCGGCCAACCCGGCGACCATCACGGCCAATCACAACGTCACGATCAGCAGTGCTAGTTTGAACAACACCGGAAGTTTGATCACCGCGCTCAATAACGTTGCGATCACAGCCAGCAGCTCCGCCACCAGCACGAACCAAACCCTGTCGGCCTACTGGTTCGGCGATTTTAATAACTTTGGAACGCAATATTCGGCGTGGGGCTGTGCCGGCAGCGCCTCAACCTGTCAGTCCTTATATGGCAGCGCCTATGTGCCGGGTCAAACCCAAGATCCGGCGGGGTTACCCTCGGCCGTTGGCTTGCCCAATTTTGTAGCGGCCACGATTCAAGCGGGCGGCACCTTGTCGGTGAGTTCGCCCACGCTCAGTAACACCGGGAGTGTGATCGGCACCACGGTGGCGCTCAGCGGCTCGCAACTGATCAATGGCATCACCAACCCGAATGTTTATACGCCGCCACCGGTGGTCACGCATCAAGTGATTTCATTGGGCATACCGGGTATCCCCAGCGGCGCCACCACCACGATCAACAGCGCCGGGCTGGTAACGACGTTGAACGGCAATTTGATCGCGGTAACCGGCGGTGCTGTGTTAGCCCCCAATACCGCCTTGGGAGCGCAGACAGTGGGTAAGCCGGTTGCCCCGACGGTCACCTCGGCTGTTGCGCCCACCACCTCGACGGTCCAGACTTCCAGCGGTCAGAGCATAACGGTCAGCTATCTGACCAACAACCCGGCCGCCGCGGTGTTGGGCGACATCACACCCGCGAGCTTGTTGGCGAACTTACCGGCCAGCTTGCAGCCGGGCAATGTGCCGTTTTACTACGACCCTTATACCCAAGCTCAATTGGTTGAACAGGCGGCGTTGACGGCCACCGGTCAAAGCAGTTTTTATAGCACCACCACGGCGACCGATAGCACCAGTCAAACATCGATCCAGAACCAGGACACGGCGGCGCTCTACGGCGCCAGCCTTGAGTACGCCGAGCAAAACAATATTGCGCTGGGTACGCAACTGAGCGCCGCCCAACTGGCTCTGGTCAATGAACCGATGCTTTGGTATGTGCAAGAAACGGTGCCAGAGCCGGGCTGCACGGCGACCGGTGGGGCGACCTGCCCGACGGTACAGGCGCTGATGCCCGAAGTGTTACTGCCGCAGAACTACGCCAGCGTGAGCGCAGCCGGCACGATTAGCGGCACCACTGTATCCCTGAATTACACCAACAGTATTCTGAATACCGGGTCCATCACCGCACAAAACTTGACGGTGGACACCGAGAGTCTGACCAACGAAGAACGCTCGACCAACGTCGGCACCATCTACCAGCAGGTAGACGGCGGTGTCGAAGTGACCACCGGCACCGCCGTGCAAGGTGGTGGATTTATGTCTGCGGCCAACTACACGTTGAATGCCCAGACCATTACCCAGATCGGCGGCACGCTGCAGCAGGCGAACACGGACGGCAGCGAGAATCAAGCAGGCACGGCTCAACTGCTGGCGAATCTCAAAACCCAACTTGGCAGCAGCTTTACGCAAACCACGGCCAGCAATCACCTCAACACGACCGTGATTGCCAATCCGACCGATATCTTCGGTGAAGTGATCCAGATGGCGACCATTGTTGCGATCTCGATCATGTCGGCGGGCGCGGCTTCCGTCGGGATTGGCATGGCAGCCGGAAGCGCCGGAGGAGGTCTATTCTCCGCGGGTGTGGCGGGTACGGCGGCCACCGCGACTGCGCCCGCGGTGACTGCGGTGTCGGCAGGCCTCGGCAATGTGGCCCTGTCAGCCGCAGTGGGCGGCATGGTGAGCAGCGCACTGACGCAAGCTGGGAACGGTTCGTTCAATCTTGGAGAAATGCTCGAGGCGGGCGGTACCGCGTTGCTGACTGCGGGTCTGACCAATGGCATCACGGTTGGCGACGGCGGCGTGGGTTGGAGCTGGACCGGCTCAAGCGATAGCTTAGCTTCGCTCTCAGGCGTGCAAAGCGTGGGCAACTCTTTGGTGCCGCAAGCCAGTGCCGCGTCGGGTTCATTGCCCGCCGAAATTGCGGCGATCACGGGCGATGCCGCAATCTCGGCAGGCGTACAGACCGCACTCGAGGGCGGTAGCTTCCTCAGTAACCTGAAAATGGCGGGAGTGAATGATGCGGCGGCGGATGTGGCATTTGCGATAGGCAATCTCCAGCCAACGCTAACCAGTGATCTGGGGGCGGTCGGTGGGGAAATTGCCTATGTTGCGGCGCATAGTGCATTGGGCTGTGCGGCGAGTGCGGCAGAGGGGACCGGGTGTGCGGGCGGTGCCATTGGGGCTGCCTCCAGTGCGTTGATATCACCATTTATCATTCAGGGTATCGATCCCAATGGCGTTGCTCTGAATTCTGGACAAACAGCGGTTTTGGCTGCGCTGTCGACGCTGACAGGAGGTTTGTCCGCCGGTGCGGTAGGGGCGAATGTTCAGGCTGGCGGAATTTGGGGTGAAAATGAAGGGGTGAATAATGATGGAAATCACCCCGAAACGGCGGTCCGGTCAGCTAACAGTTTTGAAACTGCGCTCGCTAACTCTTGGTTAGGGCAGGTAGGGACCCAGATAGCCAGTAATATAACCAATGGCGCGGTGCAAACCGGGAAGATGGTGTACGACTCATTCCAGTCGGCCTATGCTGGACTGCAAGGTGAGCCAGCGAGCCCGACGAGTGCGCTTGGTCAATCGTTTCAGCAAAATGGTGTCCTGCCGACTTTGCAGAGTTTGGCAAACCAGTTTGGCGACGACGCGAACGGCGCATTGCAGGGAGATCCGAAGTCAGTCGGCAACATAGTTACATTTTTTGCGTCATTGGGGATTCCTGGTGCTGAAGGAGAGGCAAGCACTGCCACAAACAATACGTTACGTTTCTCTCAAACTACCGCTAGCCCATGGTTCAGTGGGGAAGGTAACTTTGCCGGATTTACAATTAGCGATGTTGCGTCTCAGCTTCGAGCTGGAACACTGTCACCGTCCGATTTGCCCATTCAAACGATCAATGTGGGTGGTGATACTCTCATCATAAACACGCGCTCGTCGCTCGCACTATCGGAAGCAGGCATTCCACAGAGCCAGTGGAGTCTGGTTGACATGACGGGTGATGCCGTGACCGAGGCGGCGATTGCGGCGCGCCTTGCGAAAAACGGCCTCACCAACAGTGGTACGCCGACACTACGTATTACCGGCTCTGGCCAATCTACCAGTACATACATTGGAGGCGGAAGCATTCCGCCTCCAGGAGCAAAACAATGACGGAACTTTGGGAGTTACCGGTACCGGCCTCAGCTTTGCTGACGAGCCCTGAGTTTGTTGTTCGTCCCCGCCGCGAGTGCGAGTTGAGGCTGTCTATCGAAGGCGACGATGGAGGCCCACGTTCTATCGCCTTGGGGTTCGGGGGGGTGGAATCCTACAAGTGCACATTTTTGACATCCTGCACCGCGGACATGTTCAAGCTTGCCTATGGAAAGCTCGTGTCGCTCGACAGTAACTGGCTGGAGGAAGTCCGAAGATCTGGAAGGAAAGATCAAACGACCATCGAAGCATTGCGACACCTGATGATTACCTTTGACGATGGTCCGTGCTACGAAATCATTTGCCGGACGTGGTGCGTCGATGGCTAATCGATCTCGCCGAGAGGCATGCCACGATGGTTAACCGGATGACGCACCTGGTGCGCAATTACGTGCGCGGGACGGGGCTGGGCGAGATCGGCAGTTGCCACCTGTTCCGTCACGCGATGGCGACGCAGATGCTGGAGAACGGCGCGGACGTGCGGTTCATCCAGGCGATGCTGGGTCACGCGGATACAAGACGACGCAGGTGTACACACGGGTGAGCATTCGGGCGCTGAAGGACATCCACACGGCCATAGATCAATCGGGTGTGGTTATCAAGCTCAACATTAAAGGCAACTGACATGGCTGTTGATCTTTCTTGCTACGCACTCGCTCTGCCGGATGATGCCGAAGCGACACTTTTATCGCTTTCGGCAAGCAATCGAGAAATCTTCTCTAGGAAATTCGTGATTTCAAAGGTGCGGGAGGCAAATTCGATTCATAAGGAAATTGCGCTGGAATATGGAATGCACGCGAAATCTTTTTTCATGATAAGTCTCAATGAAAAAAGCGCTGCAAATCTCGTCTTGCAGGTCGTAGATTTGATAAAAGGTGCGTTTGGGGAAGGAGGAGTCATAGTCGTGCATGGAAATGAGCAACTTATGTAGTGATTTGTTGCCACAAACAGTGCGGGGAGTTCGGGAGGCGGTGGAGCGGCGGCTAACGCAATTGGAGCGGCCCGCGAACAAGCTGTTGCGGATGAAGTTGATGGCACCGTGTCTGGTGAGATAATTAGAACAAACAGCGGGAGCACCGACGTCGACGTAACGGATGCAACTGAAAATATTTATGCTGTAAAAGAGCCCGCTAAGGCAAACAATCTTGGAGCGTTCGTACAATCATTAATGATTTATTCGCAGACGGCTGCAGCACGTGGGGTTGATGCGTACTTCTACTACGCATCCGGCACGCCGCAATCCGTTATCAATGCCGCAACGAAGGTGTTGGGGTCGAGCTTTGTGAAGCCTATTCCATAGAGGTTCAGAATGGCATCATTTACATACACATTTTGGACGAACAAATCTGCAACAGCGGTCCTCGGAAAGTTGCGAGATTTGTTTGTTCAACTCGGCTTTTCGTTGAAAAATTCTCGGTCCGGAATGTGTCACGTATGGAATGAGGAAGGCGAATGTTCTTTAATTGATGTAAATTTCCTGCAGAGTATTGATAGCAAGAAATTGCCTTTGGGTATTCAGTGGTGGCGTGGCGAGGAGGACATTTTCGTTACGTTAGCCATAGAGAAATCTGTCGGAGGAATAATTTGCTATGTACGCCTTGTCGGCTTGGCGCGAGCAGAACAGGCAGAGATTGCGCGGCTGCTAATTCTGCACGTTGTGCCAGACAAGCACGAGTTCCCAGACGATTTTTCTGTATTTCAGCTTGGTGCTCAGTAGCCACAAGCCGGTCGAAATGATGACTATGGCGTTACAACGGTAGCTTCGCCCAATAGTATTGCCAATTTGTAACAACGGGGACAGGTCTACAAATTGCAGCGTAAAGCCCTGCAATTTGATGGCGGTCCAGAGTGTGATGCGCATGACTGATTGAATTGTTGGCGCGAGGATTGCTCAATTCGTGGGCTGACCCCCATTGTTTTTGATATATATCAAATTAATGCTACCCAGCCGACGACGGTATATCAGAGTACCGTTGCCGAGACGTTTAATGTTAATACGGGTCAATTTCAAAGCGGTGGGGCGCAGCAATCGATTGTGACGAATCGCTCGGTGTTTACTGCGCCGGAAAAAATTGGCTCAGTCGTTGTTAATGGTGGGGGGTGATATGCGCAAGTTAGTGATGCTCGATAAAGATGGTTACCTGACGGAAGTGGATCCCAAAGCTTTGTTACGCGAAGCGCTTACGTTAAGGGCTTATATTGAATCAGCATCAAATGCAGAAGAGGCGATTTTTAAATATAAAGAAAAGCTGTTACCCCTGGTGAACGCAGCAATTAACAATAAACTTTTAGTTCCTTACAAAGGTAGCCCTTATGAAACTCGATTAATTCAAGAAGGAATCGAGCCCGATTTGCCAAAGGGAATTAAGGACCATTACTTCAAATTTCTGGCTCGGATAAAGGGTCGCAAGGTTCCTTATCCACCAGGCACCCCAATCGGTCCAGATGGTCGTTTTTTGCCCGATAAAATTGATAATAACGGTAACAGTTATCGATGGGTTGAATTTGAAGACTGAGGATCGTCGGAACAGCACGGACAGAGCAAGGGCCAACCCAAAATGGACTGCGCTAGTACGGGAACCTAAGCAATTGAAGCGCTCGCAGATCTGGATGTTGCGCGTAGGGTTAATCGCTACAGTAATGAGCGAGTTCTTTCGCGACTAAAGAATGCACAGAGCCCAACAAATAGCAGATGAGCATAGAAAACTGGATATTCAATGATCCGCCCGACGTTGCCGTCATTGTTAGCCGAAAAATTGTGGTTGAGCACGAGTGGATTGCGTATGTGTCACATGACAGCGGTGACGGTGCGTGGCAATTCCATGTCACTCAGACTGAGCCGGTGAAGGAGCGTGATGCAATGGTGGTTAGCCTGCAAAGTATCGTGAAGATCGATTCTAGCGTTGTAGAGTTGGCAAGCCTTCCGCCAGGATGGCATGCTTGGCGCGCTTCCAAGGATGCTGTGTGGGAACGTGCAAAGATGGAAAGTTAACCCCTATTGAGACAAACAACGATAGGGGATGGGTCAATGACCGAGACTGGACAGTACTTGCTTTGCCGATCGGCCCGATTTTCGACGCTGGAAAAATAATATTGAATTGCCTGATCTCCAGGGCCAATGTCTAACCTCTTAACAGCATGATGAATCGACCCTTATCCAGCGTAACGCGGGACCAATTTTCGTTGAAAGTGCTCTGCCTGTTGAGCGCGATGGCTGCAACGCAGACCGTCTCAGCCGCCGGCATCGTCGCCGACGGCAGCACTGCCACTTCAGTATCGGTCAATCCGGCCGGCCATCAGACCGTGAGTCTAGCCCCCACCGTCGGCGGCGTGTCGAACAACAGCTACAGTTCCTTCAACGTGACGAAGGCAGGCGTCGATCTGAACAACAACGGCATCAACGCCAGCACCATCGTCAACCAGGTCAGCAGCACCAATCCTTCGCTGATCCAGGGCGCGATTACGGTGCTGGGTCCGCGTGCGAATGTGATTTTAGCCAACCCGAATGGGATTACGGTGGATGGCGGCAGTTTCGTGAATACCGGCCATGCGGTGTTGTCGACTGGGCAGGTCAGTTTTATCGATCTGACGCCGACACAAGGCACGATTCAGCGCAACGTCGTGCTGACCACCCACAGCGGCACCATCACGATCGGCCCGGGCGGCTTGTCCGGTACGCTGGTCAATCTCGATTTACTCGCCAAGCAGCTTGCCGTCAACGGCCCGGTGAATAACCCGTTTACCAGCACCACCAGCGGTATCCGCGCCATCATTGGCGACTCCACCAATACCTACGACACCAGTTTTTCGCCGAGCGACGAAACGCATGATTGGCTGACCAGTTCGACCTCGCCGGGTACAGTCAATACCGGCGTTGCCGTTGATATCACCGCGCTGGGCGGCCTGACCGCCGGACGGGTGCAGATTATGGTGACGGACCAGGGCGCAGGGGTAAAGAGTTCGGGACAACTGTATGCCACCGCGGGCGATGTGCTGGTGACATCGACGGGTGATGTGACAGTCGCCGACGGCACCGTCATGGCCGCGCAGGATATTCAGATCACCACCCCAGGAACCGTTTCACTGCAAGGCGCTCAGGTGAGCGCATCGAATGATGTTACGGTGAATGCGGGCACTGTGACGCTGGCCGACGATACAACAGGGGCATCGAACCTTACCGCAGGAAATGCCGTCAGCCTCACCACTACCGGCGACATCACCAATACCGGCAGCCTGATCCAGGCGGGAAGCACCGCATCAGACGGCACCACGACCGGCGGCAATCTGACGCTGAATGCGGGTGGATCGATCACGAATGGGTCCAGCAGCGCCAATCTCGGCATTCTCTTTGCGGCCAATGGGCAATTGGCCCTCACCGCTCAGGGCAATATCACCAACGACAACGCCCGGATCCTGGCGAATCAAGGCATAGACTTGGCCGCTCAGGGTGACTTGCTCAATACCGTTGACCACACAGGTGGCACCAACAATGGCCAGCCGGTCGCGTATTCGGATACAGGCAGCAGTTTTCTGTTTTTCACCCACCGCAGCAGCGGCTTTGATGTGGATTACGGCACTGTGACCGACCCCGATCAACTGGCGTATATCGCGTCGACCAGCGGGCCGGTGACGCTGTCCGGGCGGAATGTGACCAATAGCGGGGGTGTGATCCAGTCGAATGATGCTGCGATTACGATCACCGCCCAACAAGCGTTCAGCAACGCAGCCGTATTTTCGGGCCAAGCCAGCTACGATCAAAGCTGCTGGATCGTCTGCCACGCCAATGCGTCAAGCGACGTGACGCCTTACGGTGGCACGATCCAGTCCGGCGCAAATATTGCAATTACGGCAGGCACCGTAGCGAGCAATACGGGCGGTACCGTCTTCGCCCAAGGCAATATTCAAGTCACCGCGCCCGTCACCTATGCGCAGGGCGTGACGGGGTATTCGGCAATCAATCAGGAACGTGGTTTTAAAGCCTTCTTTGGCAGTACCTGGGCCGAGATTATTGCGACCGACATCGGCGGCGGCTTTACCGCCGACGGGCAGGTGACGCTGATCGGCGACGGGATGATCGAAGGCGGCTACTTCAGCGGCGCGCAAGGCACCACGGCGACGGGCACGATCACGACGGTACGCGCTCCAACCACAACCCCGGTGCAAATCGGCAAGCCGCTGGGATTGCTCGTATGGTAAGGGTGCATAGGCAAAAAAGCCGTGAGAACGGACCGTATTCGCTGTGGCCGGTGCTGATTGTGATGTCGCTGGCGCTGCTGCCAAGCTCACGGGTAGCGGCTCAAACTGTGCCGCCCGCCAGGCCGATCCAAGATCCGGGTCAGCAGTTGATCGACCAGCAGCGGGCCCAGGCTGCACAGCGGGCGCTCGCCCAGCCGCCCGCGACCATCACCAATGCGGAAAACTCGCCATCGGCCACCGCACTCGACATTCCGCTGACTACGCCGATTGAGCAGATTCCCGAGACGGGCGCGGCCTTCCTGATTACAAAAATTGATCTGGACGGCAATACGGTACTGTCCGGCGCACGGATCCATGCCATCACCGCGCCCTTTATCGGTCACCCCTTGGGTTCACACCGGGTCAGTGTCCTGCTCAAACGACTGAACGACGCCTTCGTCTCGGCCGGTTATATCACCACACGGGCTTTGCTCGGTCCGCAAAACCTTGAGTCCGGTACGCTCAAGGTCACAGTGCAGGTCGGCCGTATCAGTCAATACACGATCAATGGCCAGCCTATTCATCGCCTCAAGGCCGGTGAGGCTTCCCAGGGCGGCGGTCTATTGACCGATGCGGGGACCGAATGGGCGTTTCCAGGAGCGCCGGGCGATGCCCTCAACCTGACCGATCTCGACCAGGGTGCGGCTCAAATCAACCGGCTGCGCCGCAACCAGGCTTCGCTGCAGATCCAGCCTGGGCAGAGTCCGGGAGACTCGGTGATTGCGATCAACGATAAGCCGGGGGATGCGCTCTATTACGACGTGGGTGTCGACAACTACGGGAGTAGCGCCACCGGCGTGACGCGCTATCGGGTGGGAGTGGAGGCCGACAACCTGATTGGCTTGCAGGAATCGATCAGCCTTAACTACGTGGGTACGCAAAACAGCAACGCTTTGGTCGGTTCCGTTGCCGTTCCGTTCGGCCGCCACACTTTCAGTTACACGCTGTCGGACTCTGATTACCAGGAATTGATCGGCACCAGTGCCTTGGAATCGGGCCGGACCCTGAGCCATATCTTCGGCTGGAACTATGCGCTTGAGCGCTCGCAAGCCGGCATTACCAGCCTTGACGCCACGCTAACCTGGCGCCGCACGGACCGGACCGTCAACGATATCGATCTGGACCCGCAGCGCATCGCCGTGTTGCGGGTCGGCGGCAACTGGCTGCGCAAGTTTGTGCTGAACGACGCGCCGGGTAATTTCACGCTTGATGCGGGCATTTCTCAAGGGTTGCCGTGGTTCGAAGCCGATCACGATGGTGACGCCATCGCGCGCAGCGATGCGCATAGCCAGTTCACCAAACTCGATGCCACGGCCACCACCACCTTGCCGTTGCCCAAGCTCGGTGCGGCGGAGTTTGTCTATCGCGGTACCTTGAGCGGTCAATACACCAATGTCGCGCTTTACGGCTCGGACCAGTTATATTTGGGCGGTATGGATACGATACGGGGTTTCCGTTCCGGCGAGATCGTCGGCGACCGGGGTCTGTATGCGCGTAATGAAATTGCCTGCGTCAATACGCCGGTATGGCACCAGGCCCGAGTTGAGCCGTATGTGTTTGTCGATGGCGGCAAGGCCGATCTGGTTGCGGTGCCTGGGTTCCCGACCCTGGCCGCTTTCGGTGCGGGCTTGCGCGGCCAGTGGCAATGGCGCCAAGAGCAAATTTCAGGCGAGGCCACCCTCGGCCGTCCGCTGACGCAGCCGGCAAGTTTAGGTCCGAAGGCGACCTTGCTGCTGGCTACGATGAATGTTCATTTTTAAGGAAACGTCGATGAAAAATCCCGCTTCACGCCTGAAATCTGGTCTGCCTGCGCTGTGCATCAGCGTATTTGCCTGCGTCGCACTTAACCTGCCGCTCACCAGCCAAGCGGCGCCGGAGCCATCCAGCAATAACGCGGCGGTGGCGGCATCGGGTGTGAGTACTTTACCGCCGGGTGTGATCGCCGTGGTCAACGGCGTGCCGATTGCGCAGACACAGTTGGACCTCGCGTTACGCGCTTCCAATCAGCCGGACACGCCGCAAATACGTCAGACGCTCAAGCTGGAGTTGATTGCTCGCGAAATCTTCCGGCAGGGTGCGGAAAAAGCGCATTACGGGGCCAAACCGGAAGTGCAAGCCGCGATGGAACAAGCCAAGGCTAATGCTGAAACGCAACTGTATCTCAAGGACAATATCCACCCGGAGCTGGTCACGGATGCGCAGGTCAAAGCCCGTTACGACGAAATCGTCGCTTCCTTGGGGCAAGAAGATTACAAACCGCGCGTCATCATCGTGGCTGACGATACGACCGCGGCTACCGTGCTGACGCAACTCAAGGGCGGCGCGGCATTCGATGCACTGGCGCGCCAAGATAGTGTTGGGCCGACCAAGGCTAGCGGCGGCGAAATGGCGTGGGTCAGTTTTAAAACGCCGGTTACCGAAGGCAAGACTCAGGGTCTACCGGTGCCAGTAGCTCAGGCACTCACGCAACTGCCTGTTGGAGGAATAACGCCAACAGCGATTGTCGTAGGTAATGAGCGGGTGATCGTCAAACTTGACGCCAAACGTCCCACCCAAGTTCCCACCTTCGATCAAGCCAAAGACACAGTTCGCAATCAGCTGCAGGCTATCGCGTTGGAAAAGGCGACGGCTGCGTTTGTGGGTGTGCAGATGAAAACTGCGACGGTTCAGCAGTAAGCGTGTCGACCGGTTCAAACGAATCGGTCGGTAGCTCGTGCGCCATGGTTGTCGGCATGGAATGAAAGAGTACGCAATGGGTGCTGCCAAAACCTCAGTTTAGGCATTTCCTCAGTCAAAGTGGCGGAGGATTTCCTCCGCATAGGGTAGCCTGAACCTGCAATAAATGGAGTCTCGATTGGTGAGCCAAAATAAAAAAACTGCCCAACAGAAAAAGCAGAATACCAACGCACTTGCCACGTTGGAAGAAGTTGCAGGACAGTCGCGTTCCAAATTCGTTGCGGCAACGGCCATGGTTTGGCTGCTTGACAAAATCGGCATTAGGCATGAACCGTCTTATGACGAAGGATACGAGCACGGGTTTGAAAAAGGCCGGATGATCCTTGAAATCAAGGATACGCGAGATAAGAAACCGAAAACGACAATGGTCGACGATTTTCTCTTTGACGCATGGAAATTGAAAATTCCACCTGACGTCAAAACACGGATGATTCGCGATGTTGAGCAAAAACTTCCCGAAAAAAAGCAACCCAATCTTAACCAGTGGCAGATGATATTCAGCGACAGCCCCGCCACGAACGTGGTGGCTGGTGCTGGATCAGGTAAATCGACGACACTCGTTCTACGGATCCTACTGCTTCATCATTATTTGGGCTTCGAGCTCGACTGCATGACGGTCGTTACTTTCACTAAAATGTCGCAAATTGATTTTGCGGAGAAGGTAGTCGAGATCTTCAGTCTGTGGAATGTTCCTCATGACAAGGATCAAATTGGGAAAAAAGTTGTTCGCACATTCCATTCTAAAATCCTCGACTTTATACGCGAGTATTCGGGTATGGAGGGTGTGAAAGCCTTCGAATTTTGCCGCGAAAAGGTACCGACCGATGAGGAGGAAGAATCGATCGATATCAATCCATTTGACGCAGTGAAAACCGGAGGGTATCAACGTCAACTTCTCAGTGCGGCGTACACCACAGTGTATCGCCGCAGCCATGACTTCCGTGTCTACATAGAACAGCTCTACCGAAATTCGCTAGTTCAAGAAAGACTTAGCAAGGACGACCCACAAGTAAAAGACTCGATTATTCATATCAAAAAAATCTCTGACCGAGATCACGATGTCGCGAAAACGATCGAGAACGCATGGCGCAAAGCGGGAAAATGGCCTATTCCAGGCATCACTGCTCAGATGGAAACTATTACGGTCGCCAAAAAGCCATTCGTAATTCATGGGCGCGTGGGCACCACTGGACAGGCCGTTGTGTTGTCGCCGCAGAAATATCCGGGACTTGATTTCACTCGGCATGGGGCTGCATCGAATATACGGTACGAGTTTGCCGACAAGTGGGCTGTGTTTCAGGTGTACTGCCAAGAAGAAGTCATCAAGCTGAATGCTGAGAACGATGGCACGCAATATATTGCGTGGCTGGCTCAAAAGGCAACTACGGCTCCCGGCTTTAATCACCAACTACCCGGTGATATCAAGCCACAGGAGCTGCTCGATAGTTTTTTGAGTATTGGTAGTTTCATCGAGAATCTTGGTTTGGACGTCAGTCAAACCGTAGGTAAATTGAACTATCAGAAAGAATCCATCGACCGCGCCTACTTCGATGCTCTGTCAGAATTTTGGATCGAGTTCGATGCACATTTAGATCGCCAAATACCGAGGGTGATGACCTTCAATAAGATGTTCGCGTTGTTTGGTGAACGCAATCCAAATAACCTGAAGGGGATCTCAAGCGGCCTACTTCGCTCCATGTCGCATCTAATGATCGACGAATTCCAGGATATTTCTCCTCAAATCGTTTCGTGGCTACGTGCGACATTCCGGGAGATTCGACTGCGCGGCAACGATTTGCACGAAGATCATACTGCCAAGCATAGTTCGCTCTTGTGTGTTGGTGATGACTGGCAGTCTATATATGGCTGGCGTGGGAGCTCTCCATTATTTTTTATCAATTTTAAGGACGAGTTTAAAGCCAGCCGCTATTGTTCAGTGATGATGCGAGAAAATTATCGCAGTCACCAGCATGTCATTGATGCCGCCGAATTGATGGTGGCGAATGTAACTAGTGTTGAAGGGAAAAAAGCTATTGCCTCTGGCCCCTCTGCAGGGAACATAAGACCCGTTGTCATACTGGATCGAGATGATGCTGCCCTGCAGGCGTCGGCCATCGAGATGTATTCGGCGGGAAAGAGCGTCATGGTAATTTGCCGCTCACGCAGCAATCGAGATGCATTGGGCGACGCGCTATCAAAATTGCGGCAAGTGGACAACAAACTCTCAGAAAAAAAGCGTCGATTGAGTATCTTGACCTATCATGGGTCGAAGGGGCTTGAGGCCGATGCTGTCTATTTGGTCGGTGATTGTATTCATTTAGCCAATTCCCCTTCGAAGAATCAAATTTATTTGATCGCGGGCATGGGGAAGGACGGCGACCAGGTGCCTTATGACACGGCCCAAAAGGAGGAAATCCTTCGGTTGGCCTATGTGGCTATCACTCGTGCAGCAGAGCACTGTCACTGGTACATCGATCCGGACAAAAAATCCGGCTCCAATAAGCCGCGTGCATCAAGCCGAATCGGTAAAAATAAGAAATTTTTCGACGACCGTCGTAAGGTAAGCGTAGCGATGACCGCGAAATGAATTCGGAGATCCCGGTAACGCCGCGATAGCGGCGTGTTTGGAAACACGGCAAGCCTGCCGCGCGTAAGTCCCCCCATAATTCGGACAGGACAAAAGTAGAGCTTCCGGGAAACGCAATGCCTAAAGATTTCGTTTTCCATGCAGTTGTAGAGGCTTGGGTAAGGCCGTCTGCCAAGCGTGCAGGACCTGTACTGATGTTCCTCAGTAACGTTTTATCGACTTCTTTCACGAGCGCGGACAAGTCTCGCCGCAGACGGCGCACGATGTGGCGAAGCAGATTCAACTGGGTAGTGATGTGTAATCCTACCTCGTTGACTGCGTCCGGCCTCACCGCCTGCGATTCTCGGTAACGGCGTTGTCCCACGCCGCATAGATGGGCAGAACCCATGGATCGCTGCCGAGCTCGCTGACATGCAGCCACTGCGTGATCGCTATGATTCTTTTTCCTATTTTCAGGCATCCTTATTTCGCGGCTAATCTTGTTTTGTGCGATGCAGCAGATGTCGCGAGACATCAATGACCAAGGGCGATGCCGCAGATCAACCAGAAATGGCCAGTGCTCCTTGATATTTCATTGATTTCAGGACACGATGCTGCGATGTACGATGAAAAAATATTTCTATGGCATCGTTGTTCATATGAACTGGCAATATCTCGACGAACAAATGCAATTTTTTTCCGGCCGCCTCACGAGCGAGGTAAAGCTCATTCAGCAAATGGCCGCGCAGCTTGCGACAACCATCGCCGCGGACATCTGCTCTCTCACTGCAGAAAAGAAGAACGAGATTCGAGCCGCATCACCTGTTTCGCCTGAAGACCGCCTTGCCGAGCTCTATGCTTTTCAAGGATGGATGGAGCAAGCGCATATCGCGGGGGACGATCCCTTTGTTAATCGTGCACAAGTTGTATTGCAGAACTATATCTGCTTCGTTTACTTGCCGGAAGCGTGTTTTCGCACATTGGCAAAAACGTGTCCAAATGGGTCCGCTGCGAAGAAATGCGCTCAATTTTTGAGTAACAATCCGATACGTGCTTTTCGGAATGCAGTCGCTCACGCAAACTGGACGTACCGCTCGGATTTCGGCGCCATCGTCTATTGGGCTCGAAAAGGCAGCGCCCCAGACGAACCACTCGAACGCTTCGAGGTCGAGCAGATGGAACTTTCGTTTTGGCAATCTCTCAGTAGGTGTGTCGCCTATGCCGTATATTCCAGTCTGTAAGACTAGAAAGCTCTCGCAGAAGGAAACTGACAATGTCCATAGTGAATCGAGATTGGCAGATGCTTTTGAAATTTGGACAACGTCAGCACATCGAGTCTTTCCGTAACGACGGTTTGTTACACATGAATTCAAGTGACTATTTTTCAACGATCGAGAACGATCACGTCAGGGCCGATCGTTTCGAGGGTACTGATCAGATCCAACAACCTCATGATATTTTGCATATCCGGATTGAAACCGGAGATAAGGTTTTTTTGCTGAAGCCGCAAGATTTGGCTGGGCCGGTTCTCGTCAATTTCGGAAGATCTCGTTACAATATTTTTTGTATGTTTTCGATTGGAAACCCGGCTGATGGCTTTTTTGTCGACGAGAGGAATTTTGCGTTCGGCGACTCGTTCACTATTGTTCTAAATACTCAAGCGTTTGTTGACCGCGTCTGCGCAGCGGCCGCTGCGCTTGGTTTAGATTGCGAATATAGGCAGATCGAGTACTACGACGGCGCCACACATTCGGGCGAAACGGGTCCATTCCTTAAGCCTTCAAATTTCGCCTATCAGCAAGAGTTTCGATTTGCTCTCATCCCTGGAGTCAAAACGCCAGTCAGGCTTATCCTTGGCGATCTAACAGACATCACCACCCCAATTTATGCCTTATCGGATATTAATGCGCTGGTCACTTTGAATTCCGAAAACTCGCTAAAAGTCGATCTCTGAGGGTGATTTTCCTGAGTTCCCAAAACGGCTCGATCAGCCTTGCTCGGCGCGACAGTGCATGCCAGGGAACGATTGCGGCAATGAAACGTGAAACATGACAGTGTTGAACCTTCACTTCTTTACTATCCGGTTTCTCATACAGGTAGCGCCATTCAACAAACACGCCATCGAGTTCGGCAAGGCCGTCTCTGACGGTGGGCTGACCATCTGGGGTCAGCTGCGCCGCCGCAGGAACAACCGTATTTATCGCAGCGTGTGCGGCCGCAGGACGTGCATCGAATAACTTCAGCAGGTCATGTCCTTTCAGACTAGTGCCATGAACCTGTCCAAGTGTCTTCAGGTATATCCTTAATGATGGGATACCGTTTGTCACGCGCCCTGCGCCAGCTGTCGGGACAAATCCTGGTGGGGGGATTGAGGTTGTTGTGCCAAGCGGTGGCGTTACGTTGAAATCATTCGGAACTAACTGAGGGAATCATGACAACCGACGCTTATAAAGAGGCAAAAGCGATATCCGACTCTCTCAGAGGAGCTGGATTTGTCGTCTATGCGGACCAAATGTCCAGTGCTGTTTCCGAAGGATCGACCGGTACAGAGATTTACATGATCTTACGCTGGCGCTTGACAAGTATCATCGAAGACGGAATTCTGCCGGTGGATATAAAGGTAAAAGCGCTATCTCTGCACAGATATCTTAATGATGTTTTGGAGGCTTGAGTTGGCCAGATTAAGCAATCGGGGATGTACGTCCCCTGTTGTTATGGACAGGTCATCGTAGAGGTGAAGACAGGAAATGGGCCGGTAACGGGCAACCAATCAACGGTTTACCCAGCAGCACAAACGGGCAATGCGACGGGTATTGGCACCAATGCACAAAACGCATTCGGCACACCATCACCTAGCAGTGTTCCCCCGACTCCTGTGGTGATTCTTCGTAAATTGTGAGTGGCGATGAGTAGCTTAAAACCTGAAATTCACAAGCTATGCCAAGAGCTAGCGGCTGAATTCGAAAATTGGAATTTCGTCGGTGACGAGTTCAAAAATAAGACTTTGAAACATACGACTTTAATTGTTAGGCCAGGGTTTACCTTTCAAGGTGGCGGTGATAACCCAGGTTGTTCCATGCAACCGACCATTGATGTCGCGAACAATAAAGCCAACAAGCTATATCAAGAGATATTCGGTGTTAAATGTTCACGAACATCATTCATGAGATTCCAGACGGTACGCAACCTACTTCACCACTATCCCGAAAATTTACGATTTCAAGGTTACATCTGGCATCACAGACAGTCTCATGTTGCTACTGGGGGAGGCAAGCACGAGCCTTGGCCAAAAACTTGGATAGGGTTGGACGAGGCGCGGCCTGCGATTAAAGGCATGTTGATGGACGGGATTGATTTGATTGAAAAATACTACGACTTGAGTAGTGAAGAAAATTTGTTGCGTAACTTGCCACCGAAATACGTTCCTGCCGCCGGTGGCAATGAGGAAATGGAAGGCGGTTTGGGCGTAATGGTGTGCGTGACGCGGATTCTACTGGGTGACTTTGACTTTGTTGAACACTATTGTAGCGACGACTATAAGACGCTTCGGCCAAAAAGAATTAAGGAACTCGACACTGTCATTGCCGCCTTGCCTGAGTTGAAGCGCAGACTTGCCGAGACTGGCAAGATTATCTAGGCCGCCTTGAGTACCGTCGAGGAACAATAGGGGGTGGGCCACAGATAACCGATGCGGTTGGTTACCTGTTCCTTGCTGCCACCAGTAAACCCATTTGTCCGATTGACTTAAACAAATACAGGCACGCCAGAGCTTTCACGGCAACGATTTGCGCAAGCGCCGCTACACGGCCATGCCAATGCATAGCAGCCAACGGCGGCAGCCCATCGAAGCATGCGAAATTGGCATAGAGATACGGATGAATGATGGAAATAGATCGATATTTTTCCTCGGAAGAGCCAGGAACCTCCACCCTGACTGCGGTAACGTCAGGGCGGCCGCGCGCCGAGACGCCGGCGCTCACCAAAGCCGCGTTAGTAGAGATGCTATTTGCCCAAGTTGGGCTGAATAGAAGCCAAGCGCGCGCCATGGTCGAGGCATTTTTCGAGGTAATGCGGGACACTTTGGAAAGCGGCGAAAACATCAAACTTGCAGGCTTTGGCAGTTTCCGTTTGCGCGACAAAGTGCCGCGTCCCGGGCGCAACCCCAGAACCCGCAGTGCCTTTGTGATCGAGGCGCGACGCGTGGTGACATTTCACGCCACGCCGACGTTGAAGCAGATGGTTCACCTCGCTGCCAATGAGTTCCATACCCAGCAGAAGCGTGATCGGGGGGGCGTAAACCGAATTAAATAGAGGTCTCTTCGATCGAACATTGCTTTATGCCGTGCCGCCAGCTAGTTCGCTGTACGGTACGCTACGAAGAGTGCCGCGCGTCGTGCTATGTCGAGTAAGCATGCGGAAGGTCCGCACGTCGAGCACACGGTGGCGTCATTTGTCTTGTTGGGGCGCGTATCGATGCTCGTCTCCAAGACAATTGCCCTGAATTCACCGAGGCTTTGCTGTAGACGTTGTCCTTGGATATCTGTAGGTCGTGCCAGCATGCTCGGCGGCGCAGTTCAAGATCGGAGGTATCCGTATTTCGCAGTCGATCTCGCATTGTGCGGCGCAACAAATGCCATGGACCTCGGTAGCTGAGGACGGCGTCACAGATCGGCCATGAAGAGTCACTCGTCCCGCCCTTCACTAGAACATGCAAACGGCGGCTGCGCGTCAGTAAACCGCCATTCGATCTTTGCGTAATTGTCCGTGTGTATCAATCGTTCTCGTCAAAAGCTACGGCGTTGTACCCAATCTTGTACCCGCTCACCTCGTCGGCACCGGTAAAGTCCCATCCGAGGAAAGTCACCGGCCATTCGGCGCTGTTACTATCGTTCGGTTCGATCACGGGCAGTATCCTAAAGTCGCCTACACCGCTCTCACCAAACTGGATGTAGCCACCTACGTCCTGTCTCGTTTCCTCGCCAAGCATCGTTTTCAGGACCTTAATGGGCTCGTAGAAACCCGTCGTCTCCTTGCGCTTTTCGCCAGCTGCGAGAAACTCCTTAGCGCCGCTACCCATCACGTACAGAAAATTCGGTCCGATTGGCAGATGCTCCATCGTCACCGTTAGGGAATTGCTGTCTAGCGAGGGTTCGAATTTGTAAGCTGTGTATTCGAGACGAACTGGACAATAGCCGAATATTAACCCGGCGAAGAAATGCGTTCGCAAGTCATCCAATTGTCCTAGCCGAGAGGATGCATCGGCAATGCAATGGAGCGCCACAGTCCGGAAAAGCTTTCCTACTGATTCAATAGAGACAGGGCGCGATTTACCCGGAGCACAGGTCAAACTTTGCGTGCAAGCTGATGCGAGGGCGAAAGCACTAAGCGCCGGTACTACCGCACCAGAATACGCGAAGCCAAAGCTATGGCTGTGAGTGACGGGCCATCCCAGCGGGTTGGCTCGCTCCTCGCGACAGATCACGGGCACGGCAAAAATCTTCGGCCCACTGTCTGTCGTTATCGTGAGTTTTTCGTCCCTGCCTCGAGAAAATCGAGTGTCGGCTGCACACTTCAATTTGTTTTCGTGCTCCCTGTACCACAATGCTACGACAGTCATTTGTATCCTCGAAAGGTTGGAGTGGATCCGCTTTCAGCACCAAATAATCGCCAGAAGACGACGGCGGTCTGAGGACCGCGCGGGTGGCCCGCCGACCGACCGGGGCAGCGCCGGCCGTGTCGGTCACCGGTCGGCCAAATAGTGTCATTCGATAATCTCGTGGGCCGGACATTGGAGCGTCGGCGTCGCTCAGTTACCGGCCGCTCACCGACTGATGATGCAAATCACATCATCGGCCTGTGCAAGTCTTCTACTGATCATCTTCAATGAAGAAGTTGCCCAAGTCAGTAGACCAGCCACTACCCAGTTCGACTTCAGCCAATTTGATGGCAAATTCATTGATTGCCAATGTCCTAGCGGCCTCGCCTTCCCCGGCTTGTTTAATTCGGGCAAGCAGATCGTTCTCCAGCTCCTCCGCGTAGCTCGCGTGCGCCTCTTCCTGCCACTTCTGCATGGCGCATCCGAATGCCTGTTGGATCCCCCCTTGAACCCGCGCCTGCTCGGACGCCAAATAGCCGTCGTACCTCGGTGTGTACGTCTCAGGCGCGCGAGCATTGACGATGAATCTTGCGGGTCTAGGCGCGCGTGGATTTATTGCGAGCCCGCGCACTGGTAGATGCGTTCTGGTACCGAGGATAACCGAAAAGCGGAAGCCGCCGAACAGCGTAACGTACGCCACACTATTTTCACCGACATCGGCGATGACGACGGAATGTTCGAATCCTGATAGCTGCGCTTGGGGCGTCTTTGAATGCGGCTCCAAGCTGACGAACGCAGGCCACTCGTTCGTAAAATCCCAGCCCGCAAAGTTAGCGATGGTGGGCGTTCCATGTCGTGCCGCTCGCCGCAACTCAGGAGATACGAACCGCCTCGCTTGCTCGTTGCCATAGAGCACCACAAAGCTTACAACTGCCGTCTTGGCGATGGATCTCCCAACTTTTGTATCATCGAAAGAAAGTGATCTGGGTACACGCCGAATCAGCAGGACGATCAGAACGTCTTTACCGGCACGACAAGTCCGAATACGCCCCAGCCTCAGAGCACAGGAACGCAATCGCCGGATAACAGTGACTTAGAGAACAGCAACGGGTCACCACCGCCGTCGACGACCCAACCTGCGTCGACGGGTAATGTGGTGGTGACGCCGAACCAGTGTGCGACGCCAGACGGGTGCGCCAGTGCGCCGATTGTGTCGCAGGCTAATAATGATCAGGGAGGGACGTCGGACAGTGATTCAACGACATCCGGCTCGACGGGAGACACCGGGACGGGGACAGCCACAAACAGCGTCAAGATAGTTGAGCAGCAGGGGAATGTTTATGAGTTCAGCATACCTGGAGCGAATGGAGACCTGTCCGTCATAACGGAGATGACCCAAAACGGCAACCAGCTCGTATTAAATGGTATGCACATCCAAGGCTCTGGGTCGGGGACCAGCAGTCTTAGCGAATTGCGCAGCGTTGCTCGCGCTTTGGGGCAACAATATGGGGTTGATGAAGTGGTCATCAACGGCGGTGAACGGACATCGGGTGCGAATATTGGTAAAAATCCGCGACCCATTACGATCAAGGTAAATCAATGACTATGGTTCGCATTGTGGGGTGGAAACCGGGATTCAAAAAAGTTGAGTTTAATTGGCTTCTTCGAGAATGCTCGGGTCTGTCTTTGGCTGAGCGTAAGCAACACGTAGACCTGATTCTGAAAGGCGAGGCTGTCGTGATAGAGATTGCCCCGGACTGCTTTGACAGTTTCCTTGATCGCGCCTCAGGTTTGGGCGCGATCTGTCAAGTGGGAGAGGATAGCTAGCGCCCGCCGCTGATTGCGCGGATCAAGTTTGCCGATTTGACTGGCAGGTTGCCACAGACAGTGGGTCGGGGAATGACGTAAACTTGGCGTCGCCGGACCGAACGTGGTCACTCTATTTAAGAGAGAAGGCAGTGATTTGTTGTCACAAACACATCGACAGGGCCAGAAAATCTCGGGAACAATGTTCAACTGTATCCAGATGGAAGTCTTCGAACGCCAGACGGAAAATTTGCGAGTACCTCAGGAAGTCCGCCGCCTGGAGCAACGGTGTCAACGTAGTAGGTCAGGAAGTGGTAGTCGATGCCCTAGCACTGTCAACGGTGTTTGACCGTGTGCTGGCGCACGCAAATCAACGTCAAAATCACCGGGAAAAACCCCGGATTTCGCTCACGCGCCGGAGGCGAAAAGATGGGTTGGCTTCCAGTGACGGTACCGGCGACCTGCCGGTCGAGTGACCCCAAACACCCGACAAGACGAGGCTGTCTCTATTCCTGCCCCATTTCCTTGACTATTGCGGTACGTGTCCTAATCTTCTAAAAATCCTCTAGAAATAAAGGGGATTTCGGGGAGAGGGATGATGCGCACATTGGGATGGATGGTTCTGGGCTTGCTGTTGCTCACACTGAATGGCTGTGCGTTTTTTGATGCGGCAACCCTCGATGATCGGAAAGATTCAGCGAGTGCGAAGACGGCGGGACCCCTGACCGTGGTCATACCCCGCATCGACGCTGACCAACTCGACGATGAGCTGAAGTTTTTTAAACAAACAGCCCTCGGGAAAAGTCTTGAAGGCGTACCAATACCGAGCGAATGTTTGGCGCCGGGCTATGCGGCCGCTGCCGAGGCTAAGGCAAAAGAAAAGCCTGTGTTCCTTGGGTCCGCTGCACTTGTTGCGACGCTGGTGGTAAGCGAAGTCGCCACCGAGATCAGCGGTGAAATCAACGGGTACGTGACCAAAAAGCAGGCGGAGTTCACCCCGTCTGCCCAGACGGCTGTCTTTGACGTCGGCGCGCTGATGGTGGCTGGAAAACCTGATTTTGGTTGCATCATCGTGGGTCAACAAACGAAGCCATCGACGCCGCCCGATGAGAACGCTCCGGTCGCGTGGGACTTTATCGTGGTGGCTCAACTTGTATCGGATAATCCTCCGCCGGTTCGCTCGGCCAAAGCACCGCCGAAGATATCCCCACAGGCGTACAAACTTGTTCCGATTTACTACAACTTCACCCAAAGCACGGCGCTGACGACCAAACCGTCCGATTCATCGCGTGGGAAGGTGACCGTGACGCTGGACATTGTACTGTCGGCGGTCACCTCGGCGGCGAAAGAGGCCGGTCCGATCGTTGACGCGAAGATCGTGCTACCGAAGATTGAGTTGGGATCTTGCTCGGCGACGGTGGATGGTACGACGAAGGGAAGTTGCGGCCCCGCGCCCGTGGACCCTAAGAAACCTGGCGCCGTCATTCGACTTATGCCGATAAAACCTGTGGTTGACACGTTGGCTCTGCAGGCGACACCCTGGTTTTCGCTCCCCGACCCGACGAAAACGGATACAAAGTGTGACGACGTTGATTGCTTCCCCGCGGCGGTGACGATCACCCTCACCCAGGCTGGAGACGGTGCGCCAGATTTTGCCACGGCGCACACCGAAATCAATAGCGCTGCTACGGCGTTGACCACGTTGTTGGGGAAAGCGGTGAGCAAGTAGGGACGTCAAACCCCTCAAAACCTTGGGGAACACCCATCCCACGCATTCGCGCCGGAGGCGGTCCGCCGTTAACTTCCCCTAAATAGATAACGCCCGGACATCCGGGCGTTATGCCTGTATGGGAGCGCCGGTGCTACGGGCGAGCGATCAGTTCATCGAGGCCCGGCGTGAACTGCTCGGGAACGGGTAAGCCAAACCCGAACACGGCCATTTTGTCGCCGAGCATCGTCAAAGTCGTTCTGGCGTGCGCGGAAATGGCGACGCCCAAGCCGATCAACAGTTCTTGATGGAGAAAGCGATACGCTACGTCCCGCTCTGCGCAATCTTTCCAAACTAATGCAACGCAATCAGCGCCGGCACCGAATGTTTTTGCCTTTAATGGGCCCGTCGGCGGCGACAAAATATGGCTCGCTCAATTCGAGCGACACGATACTAACGCAAGGGAAGTGTTGATGAAAATCGGCTAGGACTTCTAGCACCATTGATAGTGGGATGGAGGGGATTTGGGCGTGCTCATGGGACGGAAAAGGCAGGGGGGCGGAGCGAAGAGTATAGCGCTCGTAAAAGAATACAAGGGCGGTAGCGCCGTACTCCCTACTTCATTCCTCAACCGAGTTTGGGCCCGGGATTATGAAACCTGCCGGCGTCGACAATCACTGTTCGCTCGTTGGTCCGCGCGTTCGACCCTGAACTCGCTCTAGGGGTGTCCTCGTGAATGCCATCGGTCCCGGTCTGCCCAGTACGTTAGTCCAGGGTAAGGTGAGTTTGGAGAACAGCCAGTTGAGCGAAGTGGCGGCCGGAATCGAAGCACCGATTGGAATGAATTCGATCTTGCGAGCAAGGGATAAAATATCCCTTGCTCGCGCACGTACCAGCATCACCGCAGAATGCGAAAGATAGAAAATCATTTACACTTATCCGCAGCCTGCCGTATTACGGCACGCGTTCCTCCCCAGGTGCAGAATTCGATCGACGCGGACATAAAAGGGAAACTGAGCATGGACGAGCCAGAAGCAGACACAATTGATTTCCCGCATACCCCTCACACATTGCATAGCACCATGGCTATTAGGCGCCTCGGTGATATCAATGGGCTGCCTGAAATGTTGCTCCAGCGCATTGGTGCGCTGATCGTGTATTGCAACTTTCTCGAAATTCAAGCCGAACGCACACTTTGGGTGCTGAGGGAGGAAGATGTTCAAGGCAACGAACCGTCCACATCGAAATACCGGGTGAACCAGATCATCACCGAGCTCCGAAAGATGGCCCTAAATCAGGAGAGCAGTGTTACCGAGGCAATTGAGTTAGTCTGTGATACGGCATCGCATGTGATCGAATATCGTAACTGTATTGCGCACGGCGAGCTTTTTGCTTTGGGGGGCAACACGCGGTTTGTTTCCAATCCTGGTCTTTGGGGCGAAATAAAGAAGCGACCGGATGTGACGGCATTGATTAGCGAACGGTTCCTCGATACAGCAATAGATGCGGCGCATACGGTCTACGTTGCTGCGCTTCGAATCGCACTCGAAGTGAGTGGCCCCGGTGTAGGCCGTCGGGGCTCGATGGTCGATTCGATTGAAAAGCTCAAACTGGTACGCAACTCGATGTCTGAATTGTGCCGAAGCGAGGCACTGCATTATTTCCACGTCATGGGAAATTTGGACTTGTCAGAGTCAGCCTGAACGGTCGGACCGCAATGTCGCGAAATGCTTAGATATTGATGTGCTGAAGTCCGGTAGAACGCCCGGGCCGCCAGCCGGGAAAACAGATAAATTTAATTGCCGGCCCATGATTTAAGCCAACTCTGGCGAAATATTGCGAATCTCGCCGTCCGACTCCTTCATCAGGATAAATAGTTTCGGTGGGTCGAGCCGACACCGCATCAGTGATCTAAGATTGCGTGCAAATTAACAAACATGCATTAGGATGCGTATTGTTCCCTTTGCCCGCGGACCGTTGACATGCCGAAAAGCCAAATACTACCTTCTTTGATCGAGCCAATACCGGTCGTTGAAAATGTTGCAGAGGTCATTGGGTATACGTTAAACCCAGACGATCAGTTGGACGCTCAAAACGTTGGTCTGGCTACGGAGCCTGGGGCGACCAAAAAGAAAGCCCCAAATCGTGTAGCCATACCACGGTCTATTTTTAAATCGCATGATGTCAAAATAATCAAAGGAAAACGGGGTGAGAAGACGATCAAGATGCCGTCTACGGACACGCTTCACGGTCGCGAGACAACCGTCAACATGGCTTTTGCCAAATCCTTGATTCCAAAATTGAGACCGACACGCGAGGAGTGTGATGCTGCCTTTGAACTGCTAGGCATGAGTAAGGGCATTCTTCACTGCTCGTACTGCGGCGGTACTCAGACTACCTGGGACCATTTTCAAGCCGCAACATTGGATGGTGAGCCCAGCGGATTCATCGATGAAATTGATAATCTTGTTCCAGTTTGTGGAACATGCAACTCATCCCGAGGAAATAAGGCTTGGTGGATCTACATGGAGGGTCTCAAGTCGGCAAAGTCAGGGAAAAACGGAGAAAAACCTGATCAATCGTGGCTTACCGGACACGAAGAGCGGGTTAAGCATCTTGAACAGTTCTCCGAGGCAGTCGATCCTATCCAGATGAATCACGATCTTTTGTTCGCCGACACTTCTTTGAGGTATCACTACGAGAAATACCGGGCGCTGCGCAACCAGATCAGAGATCTTCTTGCCGAAGCGAAAACGCACTGGTTAGCGCTCGTACCGGTGATCGATAAGGCGGCTTTTGATGCTGACCAAACCCGAACCGACGGTACTTCTCGTGAGGCAGGCCACTTTTCAAGGACTGTTCCTCCCCGGAAAACGTTACGAAGCACGGTGTCGTTGAGGATTGAGGAACCGATCAAAAGTCCACAGAAAACAAAAGCGAAAAAGGGGGAAGGCAACACCGACGGGATGCCTTCCCCGTCGTAGCCTGGTGCGAAAGTTTGAATCCCAATCAGCGATAACTGCCCGTCTCCCGAGGACATGTCTATAGCGATGGATTAGCATCAGGATCATAGCGGAACTGCGCTATGCGTCGGGCCGTTACTCAACCGCGGGCCCCTTGAAAATCGATTCGCGATGAGCCAGCAGATAAACAGCCTGCCCATTTGTTGGCTTTTGACGAAGCTTCGCAGGCAGCGCGAGCAGGGTACGGTAGTCCGGGTGTAAGTCGGAGGACAGAATCATGCTCCCATCGTCCTCAAACCCGATCAACCCTTTGTCGAACAAGATATCCAGGGTCGCGATCAACGGAAGGCCGTTGTTCGGGTCGAGCCGTTCCTTGTCAGTGCTCGAGCGCCAGGGCTTCGCATGGCTAGCGCGGACGACCTCAAGCAAATGGCACCCCGTAACAGCACATTCATTCCCCCAGAGGGTTAGCAGGTTTTTTTTGTAATCACCCTGTCCGATACGGGCATCAACGAGCGCTTGCCGGGTGGTAGGCTGGTTCGGATGCCTTGCTGCAATGTCAGCAAAATCACTTTCAAGCATGGATCCTCGGTTTAGGAACTCGTGAGGGGTCAGTTTTTCGACGATCAAGGCATACTCGACACCCCGATCGTCTTCGATGACTTTTCCTAAGCGATACAGCACTGGCTCGTAGGTGCGTCGGTGTGCATCTGCTTCGCCGCCCCCTTCCCGAATCACGGCGAACGTTTCACCACCAGTGCTAAGTCGATCAACATTCCGACGTCGCTCGTTCCGGGGCGCTGCATTCGGTTCTGGTTGGTACGACGGAGCGAAAACTTCGATGCGCTCGGGGGAATCTCTATAACGAGCATCCTCCCACAGCTTCATCACAACGGTGCCCGACGTGTCGTCGTACGCGTCCCAGGACCACGTGCGGTTGGTCAGCCGTAAGCCCAGCGTCTGTATTAGAAAATCGTTGATCGTTAACTTCTGCAGATCGGTCCGTCGTTGTGTGGCCACTTGGTCCTCCTGAGTTTTAAAGTCGAAGCGTACGACGAGAAAAACGGGGTGGGATCTATTTCGCCGCTTCTTGTTTGGCCTGACGCGCAGCGCGGGCCAGGTCCTCTTTGCGAAGCCACGCTCCGATGTTCGGATCGTTGTGTTTTTGGAAGAGGGGGAGATCATGGTGGTACTTGATCTCAGCCCAAAACAATACGATGGCATCGGCGAAATCGCGCAGCACTTCGCGCGGGACCGTGGCATTGTTGAACGTCGGAGGATGCGGCGTGTATCCTGGATTTTCGGGCGGAGGCGGAAAGCCAGGGCGCGGTTGCGGCCACCATTCCGGCTTCTCCACCATCAACCGTTTCGCGGATGGGCCATCGCCATGCCTGCACGCATTGCCGACGGTGTTCAACAACTCAAGAACAGGCCATGCCTCAAAATCCGAGACCTTGACGTGACGCAAATCGATGAACAACCTTTCCAGTTTGGTCCACAAGCTCGCCTCGGATCTGGCCACCGCGTCAGGACCGGCATCGGGGAGATTTAGCGCGCAGCTACGCAGGTAGGCCCGAAACTGCCGCTCCCAAAGCGATTGCAAGGATAGGGCAAATGCAGACGTCGTGGCGCGGCGGAGGGTCGTGATCGCATCCGCGTGGAACATGTGCTCGGGCTTGAACCCGCTCTCCCAATGCGAGATTTGCTCGTCTATGGACGTCAGAGACGGCTCGACAACCTTTTCCAGGAAAGCGGTTGCGACGGTGCCGTAACCGCTGCTGTAAACATCGGCCCAGCAGGAGACCCACTCACGTGGTTCGGCGTTCATCGGGTTTGCCCGTCGATCGGCTTGCTCGCTGCCTTCTCGTCGCTCATATTTGTCTTGTTTGGCGATGCCAGGTCATGAATGTTCTGAACTATTGCTCGGAGATAGGTCTTCCGTCAACACCGATCGCGGGGTTCCTGTCGTGAGCCTTGTTGAAGCCGAGCCAATCCTTGGCGCCCTTTTGGTGTTTGCACGGAGCGCGGCACAACACCGCATTGTCTTGGTGAGCGAGCCCGCCGGCATTGACGGTCACAAGCAAATCTGCGATGGCGCGATGAGCACCGGGCACCGGGGCCGCACCGACGGACAGCGGCGTGCCGCAATAAGCGCGGCGCGCGGACTGTTGGCGTTCTACCCATTTGCGGAGCCACGCAGGCGGGCGATAGGACATCGATGCTCCGACCCGCCAAAAGTTATACGTGCTGTGCCAAAAGCCAGATCTCGTCGGAGAGATTTGCCCGGTCACCAAGGCGGGCGATGAGCAACGCGTCAGCGATCATCGGGGTTACTTTTGGCATTCCGGGATATGAGTAAGGGAGGCAGGACGTGAACATACACCGTCATGCGGGCCATAGATGAAATAACAAACCGGTATAAGCCGCGAACGGCAGGTTTCGGGGAGGGGCCCCGATTGGGCCATGGTCGAATGGTGCAAACCGGGAAGCCCCCAGGAACCCCAAACAGCGGCCCGAAGGCATCCCAGTCCTGAACGTTTCGGCAATGTTGGGTTTAGATGGAGCGTGCTTTTTGTAGCAAAACCGTCATGCAGCGACCTCCCTCTTTACCGGCTCGATCTTCACTGTAAACGGGCGACGAACGCCCGGTTGTGGGCAGCCGGGGCACCTCTCATTCTGCGGTGGTGTAATCCGGTTGCAAGGTCACATCGGTACACTACACAGCCCCGTATCGAGCAGAACTCAACTTTTCATGGCTACACGCTATTACATCCACTACGGCGACAAGACGAATGTCGGCGGTACCGTCATCCAAGGCAGCGGCGTCACAGCGTCGTACGATCAGGGCATGGCGTACGAGGGCGACGGGGTTCAATGTCCGCACTGCAAATCCACGGGGCAAATCGTCTGCGACGGCCCACGGTGGCCCATGACTGGGGTGGATGGTCGGCAAGCGGCGCTCAACAACGATATTTGTTTGTGCAAGTGCAACCCAGCCCCCCGGCTGGTCTCCAGTCAAATCGTCTTGTCCATGGACACCGTGGGTTCACCCGGTCCAGCCACGAGCGGAGGCGCGACGCCCGACAGCGGCTCGCCTCATCTCCCCAAGGACGAGCAGTTTTTGGTGAGGGACCCGACAAGCGGTCAACCGCTGGCGAATGCTCCGTATCGAATCCGCACTGGGGCGGGCGACGTCATCAGTGGCACGACGGATGCGAATGGACGAACCGAGCGCATCCAGACGGACGATCCGCAATCCCTGACATTCCACCTCATGCCGGGGAGTTCCTCATGACCACCACCGTTCAAGTTGCCACCGGGACCACGAACACTACCCCCGGCAGCGTCGTCATTGTGAACGTCACGGATCTGCTGTTGGCGTGGGAGATCCAAGACAACGCCTTCCACGATAAACTTCCGATGATCCCGACCGCCTCGCGCGTGGACCATGGGCACGTGCTTTACCGACTTAAAATCAACGTCACCTTGCACCGGTTCAGCACGGGCGAACTCGTCGCCGGTCACGCTCTAACGATTAAATCAAACCGGCCGCACGACACGATCACACTTGGATCCCCGGCCACGGACGCGACCGGCTCGATCCTCGTGACCCTTGAGACTCGGGACACGGGTGACTTGACGCTGACCGTCACGGGAAGTCCTGACATCACGGATAGTACGTGCTCGTTTCCAGTCTCCTTGGGCGAAGCGTGGTACGAAAGTGGTTTTCAAATCACGCATTACATCATTGCATCGGAGGCCGACGCTCACGGACCCTTGGTTCAAGACCCCGGTGTGACGGGGCAGCATCGCCAGGATTTCTTGTACGGGGCGAGGGGTGTGCCCATGCAGGGCACGGGCGAAACGCTGGACGATCAGTACGTGCGATTCGATGGCGGTGGAGGAGGGTGGCACGACAACGCGGCGGGACACCCTGACGAGTTAAACCACCCAGAAACCGCTCAGTTGAGCAACACGGATGGTGCGCATGGTAGTTATGCGAATGTCGTCGAGGGCCGCTCGATCGCCATAGATCCGCACGTGGTGCCCCCACGGTCGCGGGTGTCGATCACATCCAGCGATGGGTCCCGTGCGTTGGGAGAGCGTCACGCGGACGACACGGGTGGCGGCATCCGGGGGTACCATATTGATCATTTCAGCGGGGCGGGTAGTGCTGCGACCGCCCGGTGGACCGCCCAGGGCGGCGACATGACCAATGCGAAAGTGAAGTTTTTAGGCTATTAAATGAAGCGATACCTGTGTTTGTTGGCTTTGTGGTGCGCCCACGCGAGCGCGCTCCCGGGGACGGGCTCGGTGGATTTCACTCAAGCGATCGTGCCCTTGCTCGACGCTCAACCTGCGCTGAAACAGTACGTGCTGTGCAACGTGGAAATCGTGAGCGATCCGATGGGAACGCGCGTTGGCGACGTGGCGATGCCCCATTTGGGCGGGGCTGTTATGGGGCCGTTTTCGATGTGGGCCAATCTGCGAGGACCCAGCGGCCCGGTCAAAGTCATCTTGACGATTAATACCACCATCACGTTTTTTGACCAGGCGGGGCATCCCATTACCACCGGGCACCTTGAGCCGGCCGTTCGTTGGGTCGAAACGTTTGCCAACCTTGAGATCGACCCGCCTGACGCGGATCAGCCGCGGACAGTGCCAGGTGGTTTGAAATACCATGCCGACCCAGGAACGTGTGCGGCGAAGCAATAAGATGTGCTTACGCGTCTTGTCCTAACTGAATACGCAGGATCAACGCGATGTCGCTCATTTGAAGCTGCAGCAGGGCAGCTTTACCCCGCGGGAAACCTGGGCAGCAAAGCAAGAAGCTGAACGCCGCGTGTGCTTATTGTTGAAGTAAAAACGTTTTGGTGACCATGTTTGATGTGATTCGCATATCATCGTGTCTGGCTATTTATTTCGGGAGAACTGATTTGGATACGGTGAAGGTTTGGGTCGACGACGCGCAAGAGACCGGAGCCAAATCGGCATTGCCGACTTTGGTGCGCGCCGCTGCCAGTAAGACGGTGGAATTGAGCGGCGATGTACTCCGGGAAAGCATAAAGGGCTTTGCCGCCCAATTTTCGGAGCTTCTGGATGGTGGTCCGATCGGTGAGGGCAACGCGGTCATTGACGAGATCGAACTATCACTAACCGTAACCGCAAGCGGGGGAGTGGAGTTGCTGGGAAAGGTCGCTGTGGGCGCCCAAGCGGCGATTAAATTGAAATTGAAACGGCAGGCATGATCCAGACGACCGCTCAGAGGTATTTGCTTGAACTTCTCGAACAGCATCCGTTACTGGATCTGCCGGCGGATCGGATTCGTGCGGTGACGAGTGATCTCGATGTGCTGGTCCAGAAGCTCGATTTGGGCTTGAGCGAGCGCGTACCGGATCTTTTGAGCGGGCTGCACAGCTCCCTTCCTCCAATCGCACAGCAACTGCTGCGGGATGGTCGCTTAGTTGTCGGTGAGATTGGCGCTGTATCACCCAACGCGCACGTAACGAGACTGGAAGAGGACCAATTCGTCGTCGTTCTACATAGCGGATTGTTCTCGTTCCTATATCGGATCGCCCGGCCGTTGGCGAGCGCAGTGTTTCGACCGATGAAGGATGTGGGATCGGGGATCGATGTGCCGAAATTGGCACGCATCATCGCTGAAATATTCTGGTGGCTGCAGCGGACCGGCGACAGCTTTGGTCCCGAATACGAGATTGCGCTTGAGCAAAAACACTTGGCAAACCTTCTCGCGATGAGCGCCGAACGTTTCCTGCTTGCTCATGAGTTAGGGCATGTGCTCTTCGCGATAGGTGCGATGTCCGAGGTCGGGTTGGCTGAGCAACTGGACGATTCGATGGAAGAGCACTTTGCTGACGTGATCGGGCTCGATCTCAACCTCAGGGCGTGCCTCGTCAAGCGTGGCGACTCCGACCCGATGTGGCTAATGCTTGCCTACGCGGGTGCCGAACTTGCATTGCAGATTTGGAGCGTCATGGAGCGGATCGGGCTTGATTTCGTAGATGGCGTGCATCCTCCGGCGCCACAGCGAATAGCCATGTTGCGCGATTCACTTCGCGCGTGGTGTAAAACTGACAACACTTTCGAAACCATCGCCACGGCCGCAAAGGTATTTGAGCATGTGTTCAACGATGTCAGCCAAATTATTGCGCGACCGGGCGACCACGGGGCGACATTTGAGACCGAGGCCGACTCACTTATTGGAGAATTCGAACATCTTCTCGACAGGTGCTCGAAGGAGCATGTCCCGGACTACGCGACTTTTTACAGTGAGGCTCCTGAGTTGCTCTCCCGTGGTTATCCGGAGTCAGTTATAAACAGGGTCTTCTTTAGCGTCGTCGATCGTTTCAAGGAGGCGACGTCGCAAGGCCCTGAAGACTGGACGGATAAGGTTCAGGGGATAAAAAGATTCAGCCAATTCAAGCTGCTGTTCGGCCTGATTGACCATATGCCGGAGCCGGCGAAATCGGTCTATGGCACAGCGCTTGACCATATAAGAGACTAAATAACGAAGCGAGGCAGGTTCAAGAGGCGGGCGGCTCCTCTTGCGTAAAGAGCCGATGCCTGCAAGTTGTGATGACGTATCGGGTGCGTACCTATTGGCGAAGGTAATGCAAACGGTCACGCAGGCCCCGCTTGTGTTGCCCGCGCCAAAGTAGGCGCGAGTGTGGAGTTATGAGGCAGGAGGATGACTTGCTATCCGAAGCGATGTGCACATTATCGCCGTATTCTACTGGCAGGCTCTCGAGTTTAAATATCAGCTCTCTAATTGAGATCTATGTCACGCTTCATCGTTCGGAGTCTCCTGACCTATAAGGGGACGAATTCTTCCGCCGGTGTATCTAGAAAATTCGTCATCAGCATCGGCAGCGCATCACGCGCGCAAGCGGCACCCAGGCCCCGTAGCCGGTCAATCATCGAAGTCCGGTCTAGTGCGAATTTTCCAGTCGTGACTTTCGGCTGGTAGCGAAAAACCCGCGGTGCGGCTTCGGAGTGCCCGGAAAGCAGATATGCAGTACCCATTGACCCGCGAGATTGTCCCTGCATAAATAGCGCCGTTGATTTGAATAAAAGGTCTTTGTATCCCGATCCTACCGGAATATCAATGAGTTCCTCCGTACATCCCAGGCTGAGCACGAAGATGTCATTGGTATTCCAACCCAGTACACTGCGCGCCTCCACCGTTGCGACGCCGGCCGGGTTGTTTGCCCAGATTCCGCCGTCGATCATCGGGGAGCCGCTGGGCAGGGAGTGTGCACGAAAATAGGTAGGGGCGGCTGCAGTCGCTAATGCGACATCGACTGCTCGTTCTTTCCAGTCTACTTGGAGGCGTTCATGATGACGGGTCTTGAACACATACAAGTCTTCCTTGTCCGCATGATAAGCAGGTATCACGAGTCTCAGTCGACTTTCTCCGAATGTACGCTGGCCAAACACGGCTTCGAGCGAGCTATGCAACTTCGCTGGATCGTATTTGGGCCAGATCACCTGGCGTGTGGCGCGTTGAGCTTGATTGAAACGCTGCCGCAACTTCCCCGTCCAGGTGCCGGTTTCTTCAACGCGCAATTGATCGAAGATCAACGGGCCACGCTCAACATAAAAGTTGACGATTTCTCGAGCGGACAAACCGAGTCCGAGGCCTAATGCAATGATGCCGCCGGTGGAAGTCCCGGCCACCAGATCGAAGTGATCGGCGATCCGGCAGTGAGTTGCTTCTTCAACCGTCGCGAGAAATTCGGCTGCCAGCACACCTTTGATGCCACCTCCATCGAGGGCGAGTAGGCGCTTTTTTTTATTTGTCATAGATCCCCGGGATGCTTGCCGCCCGCCTTCCAGTCATCGGTGAGTAGCCAGTCTTCAAAATAAAATAGCCAGACTGCGATCCACGGGACGACCGTTTCCGCCAGTGATTTCGAGGAGGCCCACTCGCCCGAACCGGGAAGGTAAAGACAGAGAGACAACGGGGTGGTCGCGTAATACACATGCGGCAAGCGACGATCCGGTGCGAGCGAACTGAGGTTCGGCGAAATGACCGTCACGCAGGGTGGGTTTCCCAATTTGTAGCGTAGGCGTACGTGGTAATTACGTCCTAGCGGCGAGGGCCGGATAAAACAGTCCCAGGTTAGCTCGCTCCGACGAACGTACCCTGTTCCGCCATCGAGGTTGGCGGCGCGCAATCGCATCCATTGCTGCGCGAGACCAAGCCTTGCGTTGCCGTAGTGTCGCATGTCAATCGCCGAAGAAGGTATTTGGGCGAACCTGTGTTGCACCTGGCCGAATGGTGGTCGTCAAGCCGAAGGCCGGCACGACCAGCAAACTGCCGTTCGACCGCGCTGCCGTTGCGCTGACAATCGGACTGCCGAGCGCGGCCGTTGCCTGGCTTCGTGTTGCGCCATAGGACTTGATGAAGTGTTCGGCGATTACATCTTGCCCTTCGATCTGCACTAGCTGCGAGAGATCGTCGAGTACGCGTTTGTGCCAGTTATAGAAGGCTACCGGCAGCCGGGGATCGCGATTCCACTTCTCAGCAAAGTTTTCTCCAACGGTGGCATCGTTGTCGATGAAATATTGAGTTTGTGCAGTAACTTCAACGCGGCGAATCGAGTCAGGCATTCGACGAATGACATCGCACAGCAACTCGTACATGTCGACATAGACATGATTCGTCACGCAATATTCATAGGCATTCGCGGCGAGCGTCGTCACGATGACCGAGATCGGCATCAATTCTCGGACGTCCTTGCCGGAAAAAACCTGATCACGATGACGTTTGAGCAGTTGCACAAGACGTTTGAGTGGCGGTTTGGTCAATTCCTGCTCGGGAAAGCTGTCGACGGAATCGGCTGTAATCTTCGTGCTTTTTTCGAGAGTATAAAAGCGGGGGCGTAGCGCCGCCCGTCGTTCGAAGTTGCTCTTGTATCCCCGAGGGTTCGTCGGTTTCCAGTCGCGCAGGCTTTTGTCCGGCACAAATTCGCCACCGTACACACACATCTCGTTCGAGATGGCCGGCGTGATGTCCAGGTGGAATTCGTTGGCGTAATTGATGCGCCAGCAGCGTTGCTTTTCTTCGAGCATCCCTTCGTAGTGACCATGTTCCTTCAGCCGGTCACCGACCAGTGCCTTTACTACCGCTGGCGAAGACGTCGCGCCGATAGTGGGCAAGAAACAGACGAGATCGACATCGAATTCCGTCTGGTTTAACGGCTTGACGGTCGTTCCAATAGCGATTGACCCTTGTGGGTAAACCGCCGCAACAGAGAGAAATCTGTTCTCTGATCCGGCAAGCCATCCGCCGACAGATTCATAGCGCTGACGCGCTTCATCATATCGGGAAGGCGACAGTTCCAGTTCCTGACATAGACGGTCAAGTGCCCGCACTAGCGCCGAGCGCTTGTACGACGCAAATTCGTGTATTTGACGATCGTTATTCATGTCCCGTCCTTTCCTAGAGGATGACTGCGTGCTAAACTCGACTTGTCGATTTCGACAAGTTAAACAGAGTGTAGTTGAACTTGTCGAATATGGCAAGTTAACGTATATTAAATCGACAAATGGAAAATTCCGCACGAAACATATTTGCTGAGCGCCTGAAATACGCCCGCGAAACGCTTCGGCAACTGACGCAGAGCGACCTCGCGTCGCGCGCCAGTTTGCCGTCAACCTCGATTTCTCACTTTGAGAATCCGGCTGGATCACGTAAACCGTCTTTCGACAATCTTCGCCGCCTAGCTAACGCACTTGATGTAACCACTGACTATCTTCTGGGTAGGACGGACAGTCCGGTTGGAGCAAGCATGAATGAGGCACTCTATCGGGACGTCCAGATGCTGAACGAAGCGGATAAGGAGTTTGCCAACCAGATGATCAGGCAACTTGTGGAGCGGCGAAAAAAGGGGGAATGATGAGCGATGCATCATTGCGCGATGCCGAACAACTTGCAGAGCAGGTAGTCCGCGACTGTGGACTCACGCTGCCTGTGGACATTTTGGGCCTAGCTCAAAGCAATGGCATTTTGGTTAGCGCGAAGCCTGCCGCTGCGATGGGCGTGTCCGGCATGCTGGTGCGCAATGGGGACGATTTCGCGATTGGATATGCAACGCATGTCCGCAGCGAGGGCTTTCAACGATTCAGTATCGCGCATGAACTCGGTCATTTCTATCTTCCTGGCCACCCAGAGCATATTTTTAGCGGTGGAACAGTGCATGAGTCTCGTGCTGGCTTCGCCTCCGGCGATCCCATCGAGTTGCAGGCTGATCATTTCGCCGCGGGGTTGCTGATGCCTGCATCGCTCTTCGCAAAAGAGGCTGCGAAGTATTCCGACGGGTTCACGGCGATCGAGAAACTCGCTGAAATCTGCAAGACGTCGCTCACGGCCTCGGCGATCCGATATTCGGAAATCGCGAATGCGGCGTTGGCCATCATTGTCAGTTCCAAGTCATCTGTGGAGTATTGCTTTCTCTCTCCGGCGATGCGTCGCGTGAAGGGTCTGATATTCCTGAAAAAGGGATCTCTGCTTCCGAGGGATTCGCTTACGCGGACCTTTAATCAAACACCGGAGAATGTTTCGTTGGGGCGGCGCGCGGATGACTCTACTGACTTGCAGTTCTGGTTTCGTTGCGACGACGAGATTGACGCTTCGGAAGAGGTGATTGGGTTGGGCGACTACGGCAAGACGCTCACGGTCATTACTGCGGATGTAGATGACGGGTCCGATGTGGACGACGGCGATAGACCTTGGGCGCAGCCACAGTTTCGCAATCGCTAGACTAGGGTTTTTGGGATAACGAGGTGAGACATAATGAGCCTTCCGGACTGGAAGATGTCCGCAGACCTTTCTCAGCGGCTATGCGGTTTCGTCGATCAAAGTTTTATCGTCCCGTTCATCGAAAAGATTGATGCGCAGTGGATACCATACCCAAACCGATGCCACGAGAACGCGCGTCATTGGATTGCAGATCACTCCGGTTACCAGATCGTTTACGGCTGGCTACATGTCTACGGAAATGTTGCAGATGGCGCGACGTTTGATGCTCATTCGGTTGTTCTCGATGCAAGTGGCAAGCTGTGGGATGTAACGTTGGAAAACCCCGCTTCGATCTTCATACTTCATCCGGATGGCGTGAGCGAATTCTTGCATATCGTCCAGACTTTGCAGTTGAGCAGAGTTTCCCACGCGCCTGACGTGCCATTTACGCCACCGGCTTGTTAATCAAATTGGCATATACCGCATCGACATGCAGTTCCTAGGTTTTGTCCCGCGTTGGACCGGACTCCGTTGCCCAATCCTTCCAGTGTGGTGATTAGCGAGCGCTGACCCGGGGGGGCTGTAACAGCCATCCATTCGCGTAGTCAGAAGAGTACTTGGCAAATTCGGTCGATACTGCTCGTCTTTGCTCACCTAAATTTCAAACGTTCGATGAGTCCCGTGAGCCAACCAGCTTCTCGCCTAGGGGGGAAACGATTCGTTGAACGCACCAAGCATCGGAAACGACCTCGAAAGCATCTTATATATCTGTTTGGCTTGTCTTCGAATCACCCGATCTGGGGCGTGCCCTGGATAAATATTAGTAAGGGTCCAGTACGGTAGAAGCGGCTCGCGAAACGTGGTGACGTGCTTTCCGTCGACGGAGTCCTCTTCCGCCGCAGCGCCAAACCATTCGTCCGGAAGCGATTGGAGTGCGTTCGGGTTTCGAATCAGAACAGTGCCTTCTCGCCAAGTCTCGCGGCCGTTGCGCGGATCTCCGACCTCATATACAAATCCTTCTGGAAGGGTCGCATTCGGATCATGCTGATAACAAGTGCCGTAGCGAAGCATCCGAACGGCGGAGCTTCGATACGCGCCCTCCTGTCCCATTCGGGCAAACTTCGGCACAGTGCCGCTGTTACAGAACAAGACTGCCGAAATGTTCTCCGCTTCAGGTTGGTAAAAAAAACCAGAGGGTATTTTCTTTACACCGACCTGATGGTAATCGACTTTTCTTTCCGTGATAATTAACGCCCCGTCGTCGTCGTGGTACCACTCCTGCTCGAAGCCGAAGAGATAAAGGCTTAGCGCCGCCGAAGAAGTGCTCAGCGAGCCGGGCGTATGGAAGTCTTGAATGGCAATAACGAGAGGACGCCCCGCGACGTGTGGCTCAAGCCAGTAGCGTTGGCGCAGCTTTGAAAATAGCGGACTGCCAAGTCGAATGGGCACATTGTTGCGGACATACTCAGCGCGCTCCCATGGAGTTTGTTCCTTTCGCATGGAAAAGTAAGGTTGTATTCCGCTGTTAGAAGGCGCGCTCGCTGTGACAGCTTCCACTGCTACGGTCAATCCGTCTCGAGAAATTAAGAAATCTGGACGATGCTGCCTACGATCAACTTCGTGTGCGGATTCGATAAACATCGCGAACAAAAAGAGCTCGAAAGTTCTGGAGTCGAAACCTGTGGTTTGGAACTGCTCGACAAAGTTGCCGTCTGGATCAACAAAGGCTGCTTGCAATTCACGTAATTGGTCGCGCGCGGGTGCATATTCTGGCAGGTCGCGGAGCGTACGAAACTGGGGATGCAAGTCTGCCTCGGGTTTCCTCAGATCGGTGAACACGTCGATAGCCATAAGCCTAGTAATTCGAAGGGTGACATAGTGAGTATGGCTTATTTGCGAGCCTGCTCCATTGTGATCGCACCATTTCGCGTACATTTTGCCCGACCGTTGCTCGTTTATCAATCCAGTCAACTGCGAACGGCTCCGGCTCATTATTCAAACAAGGTCGCCCCGATGTTCAGATCTCTCCTATGCCGACATGCAGTCAGTTTTAAGATGCATCGACATGCACTGGCATTGACCGAAAATGCCTACACAGCGCCTACACGAAACTCAGAAAACAAAAAGCCCAATCCGAAGATTGGGCTAAGTGCATGATTCTGTTGGTGGGGCGTGACAGATTCGAACTGTCGACCTACGGATTAAGAGTCCGCTGCTCTACCAGCTGAGCTAACGCCCCAACAGGAGCGAGATTATAACAGCACAAAGCCGGTTTGCGCCAGTCTGATTGCAATCGCCCGCCAAGCCCCGTCCGGCGGGCTTCCGCTCTCGGCTTGGCGACGCGTCGGCTGGCCCGTATGATATGTCTTCTATAAGACTGCGCACCGGTGCGGCTGAGTTCTGGGGGCCGGGGCTGTGGCATGGGGCAAGCCGAAGCGGCGGCGCATGCAACAGCGGCTTATGCGTTATTGAATAAGGAATCCGTGCATGTTTGATCAAGTGGTCTTTGCGGGCGGCGGCAACCGCTGTTGGTGGCAGGCGGGTTTTTGGCAGGTGGTGGCGCCGCAGCTCAAGCTGCGCCCGCGGGTGATTACCGGTATTTCCGCCGGGGCGGCGACCGCCTGCATGCTGTATACGCGAGACCCGGCCTGGGTGATGGCGTATTACACCGAGGTGCTGCGCGGTAATCACAAGAATGCGTATTGGGGCAATTTGTTGCGGCGTGAACCGGTGTTTCCGCATTACCGGATTTACCGGCAGGCCTTGCTCGATATTTTCAAGGAGCGATTCGGCGCCTTGGGCGATCCGCTGCAAACGCCTGAGATCCGCATCGGCGTGTCGCATTTGCCGCGCTGGCTGGGTGCGCGTAGCGGGGTGGTGGCGGGGCTGATCGCATACAACATCGAGAAACACTGGCGCCGCACTTTGCATCCGACTCTGGGCCGTAGCCTGGGGTTTCATCCGGAATTTGCGCGGGTTGCCGATTGCGCCACGCCGGAGACGCTGGCCGATTTGATTTTACAGTCCTCCTGCACCCCGCCATTTACCCCCGTGCTGCGGCGTAACGGACGACCGGTGCTGGATGGTGGAATGGTCGACAACGTGCCGGTCGATGCGCTCGATACGACGCCGGGCGATGTGCTGGTGATGGTGACGCGTTTGTATCCGCGCCCTCAGCGTTTTGTGTTGCAGCATGGCGCGCAGCGGCGCGTGTATGTGCAGCCGTCGCGTAAGGTGCCGATTTCAAGTTGGGATTACACCAGTCCTGGGCAGATGCAGCATGCCTTCGATCTCGGCGTGCAAGACGGTGAGCGTTTTCTTGAGGCGCTGCCGGCTTTGCTGGCGTAGCCCGCGCTGGCCGCCTGAGGCTGGCAGGTGAGGTTAGCGCCGGTCCGGCCCGAGTCACTTAGTGCATGCCGCCTTGTTTGCCGGCGGATTTGCCAAGCGCCCCGGGGTTGGCCGCACTATGGCTGTCACCCGCCAGATAGTCGAGAATATTCTGAAAAGCGGTGCGGAAATAGAGTTCGTAGCTTTCGTGTTCGACATAACCCAGATGCGGCGTACAGATGGCGTTTTCCATGCGCAGCAGGCTGTGGCCCTGCAAGATCGGTTCGCTTTCGAAGACGTCGACGGCCACCATGCCCGGCCGGCCCTGGCCCAATGCCACCACCATCGCATTTTCTTCGACCAGTTCGGCGCGGCTGGTGTTGACGAAGAGGGCGGTCGGTTTCATCGACAACAGGTCGCTCAGGCTGACCGCGCCGCGTGTATCGTCATGCAGGCGCAGATGGATGCTGAGCACGTCGCTGTGCTCAAATAAGGCGGCCTTGCTGTCGGCCACCTCATAACCATCTTTGAGCGCACTGCTGCGCGACATCTCTCGTCCCCACACCACCACCTTCATGCCAAAGGCGCGACCGTAGCCGGCAATCATGCGGCCGATTTTTCCATAACCCCAGATGCCGAGGGTTTGTCCGCGTAGTACTTGCCCCATACCGAAATTGGCCGGCATGGCGGCGGCGCGTAATCCCGATTGCTGCCACGCGCCTTGCTTAAGGTTAGCTACGTATTGCGGAATACGCCGTTGTGCTGCCATGATTAACGCCCAGGTCAGTTCGGCGGGGGCCACGGGTGAACCCGCTCCTTCCAACACCACGATGCCGCGTGCGGTGCAGGCATCGATGTCGATGTGTCCGCTGGCTTTGCCGGTCTGGCTGATGATTTTCAGGCGCGGCAGTTTGTCGAGTAACTGGGCGGTGATGCGAGTGCGTTCGCGGATCAGTACCAGCGCTTCGACTTCGGACAGGCGGGTTGCCAGTTGACCTATGCCGCGCACGCCGTTGTTGAAAATTTTGACTTCGTGTTCCGCCAGTAGCTGGAAACAGTCGAGTTTTCGAACGGCGTCCTGGTAATCATCAAGTAGGGCAATTTTCATGGTCGTCGGGTATTGCGGCGCAGCAAGCACGCTTCGCAGTGTGAGATTCAGAACGATTTCGGATTTCGTTTTTTTTTGAGAAGCGGGGCGATTTAACGTTCCTTGTTTTTTACAGCTTGTGCCGACCACATGCAAGCGATGCATCACATTGTTTTGGAATTTGTTGGCCGCGGGGGACTCGAACTTCCAACTCAGGACGCTAACGCGTGTTGCCGCCGCGAGGTTCTTGAGAGGCCCGGTCGGCCGGCTTCGGTTCTGTGAGCGCGAGATGCCCGCGCACCGGAATAAGCCAGGGCCGCCAAAGATTTTTATTTGAAAGAAGAGGGCGGAATGAAGCAATTTAACGCTGTTGAACTGGTGAAGCAGGCGATGCCGCTGGAGGTCAAACATCAGGGACTGATCGCATGGGTAACCCAAGTTGCGACGCTGACACGTCCGGCCCGGGTGGTTTGGTGCGATGGGTCGCAGGAAGAGTACGACCGCTTGTCGGCGCAGATGGTCGAAGCCGGCACACTAAAAAAACTCAACCCGGCGAAACGGCCGAATTCTTTTTTGGCGTGTTCGGCGCCGTCCGATGTCGCGCGAGTCGAGGATCGTACCTTTATCTGTTCCGCGCGACGTGAAGACGCCGGTCCGACCAATCACTGGATCCCCCCGGTGGAAATGCGCGATACGCTGCAGGGTTTGTTCGACGGGGCGATGGAAGGGCGCACGCTGTACGTGATTCCGTTTTCCATGGGGCCGCTGGGTTCGCCTATCGCGCATATCGGGGTCGAGTTGTCCGATAGTCCTTATGTTGTCACCAATATGCGCATCATGACCCGCATGGGGCGTGCGGTGTACGAAGTGCTCGGCAGCGACGGCGCTTTTGTGCCTTGCGTGCATTCCGTCGGCGCGCCGCTGGCTGCGGGCCAAGCCGATGTGCGTTGGCCGTGCAACGACACCAAATACATCGTGCATTTTCCGGAAACCCGCGAAATCTGGAGTTATGGTTCGGGTTATGGCGGCAACGCCTTGCTCGGCAAGAAGTGTTTTGCCTTGCGTATTGCCTCGACCATGGGGCGCGAACAAGGCTGGTTGGCTGAACATATGCTGATTCTGGGCGTGACCGACCCCGCGGGGCGTAAGTATCACGTGGCCGCGGCCTTTCCGTCGGCATGCGGCAAGACCAATTTCGCCATGTTGATCCCGCCGCAAGGCATGGACGGCTGGCGCGTCAGCACCATCGGCGACGATATTGCCTGGATCAAGCCGGGCCAGGACGGACGCCTGTATGCGATGAATCCGGAGGCCGGTTATTTTGGCGTAGCGCCGGGTACCAGTGAAAAAACCAACTTCAACGCGATGGCGACCTTGAAGGAAAACGTGATTTTCACCAATGTGGCGCTGACGGATGACGGCGATGTCTGGTGGGAAGGCATGACTGATACGCCGCCCGCGCATTTGATCGACTGGCAGGGCGCTGACTGGACCCCCGAGATCGGCCGTGAAACTGGCCGTCGCGCGGCTCACCCCAACGCTCGGTTTACCGCGCCGGCGGCGCAATGCCCGTCGATCGATGCCGATTGGGAAAACCCCGCCGGGGTGCCGCTCGATGCATTTATCTTCGGCGGGCGCCGTTCCACCACCGTGCCCTTGGTCACCGAAGCGCGGAGTTGGACCGAGGGCGTTTATATGGCGGCCACCATGGGTTCCGAAACCACTGCTGCTGCGGCCGGAGAGCAGGGCGTGGTGCGCCGGGATCCGTTCGCGATGTTGCCGTTTTGCGGCTACAACATGAGCGATTATTTCGCTCACTGGCTTGAGATGGGCAACCGGCTGGCGGCCAGCGGCGCGACCGTGCCGAAAATCTTCTGCGTCAACTGGTTCCGCAAAGGGCCGGACGGCAAGTTTGTCTGGCCCGGTTTTGGCGAGAATATGCGCGTGCTGCAGTGGATGTTGGGCCGTATCGAAGGACAGGCCGGCGGCGTCGAGCATGTGGGCGGCGTATCGCCGAGCTATCGCGACCTGAACTGGTCGGGCAGCGACTTCAGCGCGGCACAATTCGAGCAAGTGATGAGCGCCGACGCGGAAAGCTGGCGCGAAGAGTTGCTGTTACACGCGGAATTGTTCGCCAAGCTGCACCATCATTTGCCTGCCGCATTAATTGACGTCAAGGCGCAAATCGAAAAACGGCTGGCCGCTTAATATGCGTGAATTCGCCAATAACCGCTCGGTTATTGGCGAATTAATGGACTTTTATGGCAAAAATGTCATAATTACCTCGCCATATTAATAAACGCACTGCGGCATTTTGTCGCAGGTAGTGCGGTCTATTGTCACCCGGTGCCGTATACCTTATGGGGCTTGATGCGCCGGGTCGAATCCCGATGCTGTGCAGTAATAAGCTTGTATATCAGTGATTTTGCTAAGCTTTTCAGAAAATACTTAAAAACTATGTCGCCCTACGACATTTTATTCCGGGTCAATTGAGGTGCGTTTCATTTCTGACCCTAATTTACATTTTATGTAATAGCGTTAAAGGGAATTAAGCAGGAAATCCCCAGTCATACGACAATTCCGCACAAATGCTTCTACGTGGCAATCCCGAGCTGCGTCCCGGCTGCTTGAGCAAGGAGTTATGTGATGGACCATCTACAGTCAATGCGCGTTTTCGTGAAGGTGGCTGACCTCGGCAGCTTTGCCAAAGCCGCGATCCATCTTGATGTTTCCAATGCAGTTGTCACCCGGCATGTGGCCGACCTCGAAAGCAAGCTCGGTACGCGGCTGCTGAATCGCACCACGCGCAGCCTGTCGCTGACCGAATCCGGCCAGGTTTATCTGGAGAAGGTGCGCAGCATCATCGACGAGCTCGAAGACGTCGAGCAGATGGTGGTCGAGCGTACCCACGAACCGGTCGGGACCTTGCGCATTGTGGTACCGGTGGTGTTCGGCCTGCATAACCTGGCGCCGGTATTGACCGATTACGTTAAAAAATATCCGCGGGTGATTCCCGATATCAGCTTGGTCGACCGCGACGTGGACCTGGTTGAAGAGGGTTACGACGTCGGCATTGTGATTGCGCGTCATGTCCGTAGCGCGAGCATTGTGTCGCGCCGCTTGACCACTGGCTGTCTGGTGGTGTGCGCGACGCCCGAGTTTCTGGCCGAACACGGTACCCCGATGCGTCCCGAGCAATTGGCCGAGCATCCCTATTTGAGCCTGTCGGCGGATTTCCTCGGCGATGAAAGGGTGTTTACCGGGCCAGATGGTGAGGTGCGGGTGCGCCCCCACAATGTGATGATCGCCAACAATACCGAAATGCTGCGCCAGATGACCTTGCATGGCCTGGGCATCTCGACCCTGCCCAGCTATCTGGTCGGGCGCGATATGGCCCGCGGCAAGCTGGTGCGTTTGCTGCCTGAATTTCATATGTCGCCGATCGAGATCAATATTGCTTACCCGAGCCGGCGTCATTTACCCGCCAAGGTGCGCACCTTTATCGATCATCTGGTCGAACATTTCACCACGGCCGCAAACGGTGTTCTTGGCGAACATTGGCTGAAAGATGGCTCGCGTGCTTCGGAAGCGGCTCAGCGCGAGGTGCAAGTCATCGGTATCAAGGGCGTGCGCAAACCGGGTCCGGTTCCCTTCGAGCGCCCGGTGCCGTTTGACGGGCTGGATGGCCCATTCACCGCCAAGGAAACCGCTGTGGCGGCGGAGCCGGCTTCATCGCGTCCCGCCGGTCGTGCCGTAACCCGCCTGCGCGAGCCGACCGCCGCCGCCTGAGTTTTGCGCGGCTGTTGGGCGCAGCTTCGATGCGATGCGCTAGGCGGTCTTTTTCACGGCTACCTTTTTTGCAGCCGCTTTCTTTGCTACCACCTTCTTGGTCGCGACTTTCTTCGCCGGGGCTTTCTTGGCCGCGGTTTTTGTGGCTGCCTTAGCCGGTGCTTTGGCTGCTACCTTCTTGGCGGCAGGCTTGCCGCTCGCTTCATCGCCATCGGTGGCCGTACCGTTTGCGGCCGCCGCGGCTTTGGCCGCGATCGACTTGGCAGACGGTTCTTTCTTTTCAAACTCGAAGCCGATCTTGCCGTCCTTTTGTTTGACCAGGAAGGCCTTGAAATTACGGCCGGTGCGCGATGATTTAAAGCCGGTGAGCAAATCGGTGCGGCCATCGGTCAGCAAGCGCGTCATTTGCTCACGCGTCATTTCCTGCTGCAAGATGACTTTGCCCGAGCGGAAGTCGCAGGTTTTAGGATTGGTGACCGAGTTTTCGCACAGATAACTCATGCCGTGCTCGTACACGCGTCCACCGCATTTCGGGCAGGCCCCGACCGGTTCCTGCTCGGAGAAATCAGGCGGTTCGCCGTTCTCGTCGTTCTGCGCCTGGCCGAAATCGAACTCAAGCTTGTAATTCTTGGTCTCGTCGTCGATCCCCAGCTTCAGGATGGCCGAGAAGGGTCGTCCCATTTTGCTGCGGAAGCCGGACAGCGGGCCGATGGTTTTTTGCGTCAGCAACTCTTCGACTTCAGGGATTTCGAATTGACGTCCGCCCGGAATCTTGGTGATCGAAAATTCGCATTTCGAGCAGGCAAAACGCCGGTAGTTTTCCTTGATCAAGCCGCCGCAATGCGGGCATGGGGTTGCCAGCGTGGCGTAGTCGCCCGGAATGGTGTCGGAGTCGTATTCTTTGGCGCGCTTGACGATGGTCTGCGTCATTTGCGCGATTTCGCGCATGAAATCGTCGCGCGCGAGATTACCGCGCTCCATTTGCGCCAGCTTGTGCTCCCAGCCGCCCGTCAATTCCGGCGCGGTCAGTTCTTCGACCCGCAGCCCGCGCAACAAGGTCATGAGCTGGAAGGCCTTGGCCGTGGGTATCATCTCGCGGCCTTCGCGAATCAGGTATTTTTCCGACAACAACCCTTCGATAATGGCGGCGCGGGTGGCTGGCGTGCCCAAACCCTTGCCCGCCATCGCTTCGCGCAGGTCGTCGTCTTCTACCAGCTTGCCCGCGCCTTCCATGGCCGAGAGCAAGGTCGCTTCGTTGTAGCGCGCGGGCGGCTTGGTGGTCAGGCCCACGGCGGCGATGCTTTCGGTCTTGACCTTCTCGCTTTTCTCGACCGGTACCAGGTTGGCATCCTCGCCCTGGGCTTCGCGGCCATAGACTTGCAGCCAGCCTGGGTTGACCAGGACTTTGCCTTCGGTCTTGAAATGATGACCGGTGACTTCCGTAATGCGGGTCGTCAGTTGATATTCGGCCGCCGGGAAAAACACCGCGAGGAAACGTTTGACCACCAGGTCGTACAGCTTTTGCTCGGGTTCGGACAGGTTTTTCGGCGCTTGCAGCGTCGGGATAATGGCGAAGTGATCGCTGATTTTCGAGTTATCGAAAATGCGTTTATTCGGTTTGACCCAGCCCCGGTCGAGCACCTGCTTGGCGTGCGGCAGGTAATTATTGCTTTCCTTCAACATCTCCAGCGTGCCGCGCACTTCATCCAGATAATCTTCCGGTAAAGCGCGCGCATCGGTACGCGGGTAAGTCAGTACTTTGTGTTTTTCGTACAACGCCTGCGCCAGGCCCAGCGTGTTTTTCGCCGAAAAGCCAAAACGCCCGTTCGCTTCGCGCTGCAAGCTGGTCAAGTCGAACAGCAGCGGCGAAAGTTGGGTCGACGGTTTGGATTCTTCGGTGACCGTGCCGGTTTTTTCGCGACAGGCGGCGACCACCGATTCGGCGGCGGCGGCGCTCCAGAGGCGCGAATCGCGTTGCTCCGGATCCAATTCGTTTTTCTTGTGGGCGGTGTCGTACCAGCGGCCTTCGTAGAAACCGGCGGCGCAGACAAATTCTGCTTTAACTTCCCAGTAGTCGCGCGGCACAAAGCGGCGGATTTTTTCTTCACGTTCGACGACGATGGACAGCGTAGGCGTCTGAACCCGCCCAACTGTCGTCAGAAAGAAGCCGCCGCCCTTGCTGTTGAAGGCCGTCATCGCCCGCGTGCCGTTAATTCCGACCAGCCAATCGGCTTCGGAGCGGCAGCGCGCTGCATCGGCCAGCGGCTGCATGCTTTCATCGCTGCGCAACTGGGTGAAACCGTCGCGAATGGCCGCCGGCGTCATCGATTGCAGCCACAGCCGTTTGACCGGTTGTTTGGCTTTCGCGTGCTGCACGATGTAACGGAAAATCAGCTCGCCTTCACGCCCCGCATCGCAGGCGTTGATCAGTTCGGTGACATCTTTGCGCTTGATCAGCCGCGTCAGTACCTTTAAGCGCGATTCGCTTTTTGCGATCGGGTTAAGGTCGAAATGCGGGGGGATGACGGGTAAATGGGCGAAACTCCATTTGCCGCGCTTGACTTCGTATTCTTCGGGGGCCGCGATTTCGAGCAAGTGGCCGACCGCTGACGATACGACAAAATCGTCGTTTTCGAAATACTCGTCATGTTTGGTAAAGCCGCCGAGCGAGCGCACGATGTCATTCGCGACGGAGGGCTTCTCAGCGATGATCAGAGCTTTGGACATGGGGGTGGGCTTGGTGATGACCTTGAATCGAATGCGATTAACTTAACATAACGGCGAACATCGCCGTTACCCCTGCTGGAGCGGCACATCATAAGCGGGTACTGCTGCGAACTGCAAGCGCCGCGGAAAACTGGGCACAGATCCTGGCGCACGCTCAAGCCGGCGCCACGGCGCATAACAGGGCGCGCAAGCGGGGCGTGCCCGACGTATCCTGTAGCGCGGTGAGGTCGACCAGCATGCGCTCGACAATCCGTGCGTGCGGTAGCACCGTGCCGAAGAAACGCCGAGTGTGCGCGTCTTCGATGAGGATGGTCGGAAAATTTTCTACATCGAAATCATCCAGTTGGTCCGCGTGCGTTTCGATGTCGATCCACACAAAACAGAACTCCGGATGACGTTCGGCCAGTTGATCGAAAGCCACCTGATAGTCTCGGCAAGTGCCGCACCATTGCGCGCACAGGCAGGCAACGAGCGGCATATCGGCATGGCTCAGGCGATCGGCAATCGCAACGGCATCAGTATCGAGATTCAGCGCAGGCATACAAAAATCCTTCCAGCAGCCGCCTATACGAGGATTCCGCCAGCGGCTGTATTCGGCGGAAATGTAACATGTTTATATTACTCATCGGCACATACCTGCTCTATCAGGGTTCTATCGGGTTTTGCCCGGCTCCGCTATCGAGGTGAACCCCCGGGTGAAATTGGGCGAGGCTGTCGCGGCTGAAATGCGGCGCAATCCTGCCGCAGGGTAAGAGTGCAATGCGCCCAGCCAGTTCCAATGCAAGCAAAGCCGCTTGCAGCCGCCCGGCACTCAGGCCGGTACGTTCCGCGAGCAGGTCGGGCGCGGCTGCGTCATGGCCCAACGCCCCTAATACCCGCTTGGCGTCGGCATCGAGAGGTAATGAATCCAGCGCTGCCGCAGCTTGCAAACCGCCCGGGTTCGGCTCGGTGGGGGCGCAGTACGGCTCGGCGGTCCAGCCCAGTTCCTGGAGTACGTCTTCCACCGATTCAACCAGTTTGGCGCCTTCTTTAATTAGGTGATGACACCCTTTGGTCAGCGTCGCATGGATGGATCCGGGTATGGCATAGACGTCGCGCCCCATTTCATTGGCCAGGCGCGCGGTAATCAGCGAGCCCGATTGTGCCGCGGCTTCGACGACCAGCACTGCGCGAGCCAGCCCGGCGATAAGCCGGTTGCGTTGCGGAAAGTGGCCCGGCAGGGGCGGCGCGTCCAGCGGCCACTCTGAAATCAGCGCGCCACGCTGGGCCAATTGCTGCGCCAGCGCGCCGTGGCGGGACGGATAGACGCGGTTCACGCCGGTTCCGACCACGGCCACCGTGGTGCCTCCGGCCGCGAGCGCGCCCTGGTGTGCGGCGCCGTCTATGCCCAGGGCCATGCCGGACACAATAGTCAGCCCGGCGTGCGCCAAGGCGGCGGCAAAATTATGGGCATTTGCCAATCCTTGGGCGCTGGCATGACGGCTGCCGACCATTGCAAGTGCCGGTGTATGCAATAGCCGCAAGCGCCCGCGGACATACAACAAGATCGGCGGATCGGCGCTGTTGAGCAACATCGGAGGATAGGCCGGGTCGGCCAGGGTCACCAGGTGGCAATCCGCTTGAGCCAGCCACGCGACGGTGGCGGCCACGCGTGCCGCCAATTCGGGCGGCGGTGCTTGTTGTACGGCACTGGCGGCCGCGCGTCCAGCGATGGCGCTCAGCACGGAATGGGATGCGGCGAAGATATTTTGCGGCACCCCAAGCGCCGCCAGCAGACTACGTGCCAATGCACGCGAGATGCCCGGGGTGGTGGTAAGGCGCAACCATGCGGCGACCTCGATTTCGCTCAGCGTTAGTGTGCGCATGGCTGGGTCGAGCGCGCAGGCGCGCCTGATGTAAGGTGAATTGCAATCGTCATGCGAAACGCCTCCAGCGCTTTTGAGATGCAGGTAATCAGGGTGTCAGCCCCGTGCCGCGGTGCTTGAGGGACCGGCAACGAATAGGGCGCTATGCTAAACTTCCAGTCTATTAATCAGGTGCTCAACGCCCGGCAAAGTGGGTGCAAGCGGTGTGCTGTGACCGCACATTTGCATCTTGCGCTCGTCCCGTTTCGGCCGTAACTAGGCCAATCGGCGGATGGCGCCTTGCCGCTTTGTTCGCTACAACGGTCTGGAACCACAATGGCATTACTCAATATTTTGAATTACCCGGATCGCCGCTTGCACACCGTCGCCAAGCCGGTGGCGCAGGTCGACGACCGCATTCGCAAGCTGGTGCTCGATATGGGCGAGACCATGTACGCGGCGCCCGGCATCGGTTTGGCCGCGACCCAGGTGGACGTGCATGAGCGCCTGATCGTGATTGACTTGTCCGAGACGCACGACGAATTGATGGCGTTTATCAATCCGGAAATCATCTGGACCAGCGATCTCAAACAGATCTCGGAAGAGGGCTGCTTGTCGGTGCCTGGCATTTACGACGATGTCGAACGTTATGAGCAAGTGCGTGTGCGCGCCCTCAACGAAAAAGGCGAGCCGTTCGAACTGGAAGCGGATGGGCTGCTTGCTGCGTGCATTCAGCACGAAATGGATCACCTGCTGGGCAAGGTTTTTGTCGAGTACCTGTCGCCGCTCAAGCAGACCCGGATCAAAACCAAAATGAAAAAACTCGCCACGGCGATGTGAACCAGCGGGCCCGCCCGCGGCCCATTGCGGTCGGGCCACAACCCTAGCCTCGGCCGGCCCAGGCAGGCTGCTGTCGAGCGCTTCGCGGCAGGCGCGCGGCAAGCGGCCATTCTCCTGGCCGATCAGCCGACTTAAACTCATCTTCGCCGCAGTGCATACTGGGTCCTTAAGCAGATGCCAAGACCCAGTTGCACGGAATCTTCGCGCTGTTCCCTACGTTTCATTTTTATTGCCGGGTAGCTCACCATGCCAGATCCTTTGCGCGTCATTTTTGCCGGCACGCCCGAATTTGCCGCTCAGGCATTGGCCGCCATCCATGCGGCGGGTTTTGCCGTGCCCTTGGTCCTGACTCAGCCGGATCGTCCTGCCGGCCGCGGCATGAAGCTGGCGCCGAGCGCGGTCAAACAATTTGCTCTGGCTCACGATCTGCCGCTGGCGCAACCTCCGTCACTGCGCCGCCAGGGTAAATTTCCGGCGGAAGCGGCCCAAGCCATCGAGCAGTTACGCGACACGCCGCACGACGTGATGGTGGTTGCCGCCTATGGTTTGATCCTGCCGCAGGAAGTGCTCGAGATTGCGCCGCATGGCTGTATCAATATCCATGCCTCGTTGTTGCCGCGCTGGCGCGGTGCCGCACCGATACATCGCGCGCTTGAAGCGGGTGATGCTGAAACCGGCATTACGTTGATGCAAATGGATGCCGGCCTCGACACCGGCCCCATGCTCAGCACCGTGCGGCTTGCAATTGCACCGGCCGATACCACCGGCAGTTTGCACGACAAGCTTGCGCTTGCGGGCGCCGGGTTGGTGGTGGCCGGTTTGCAGGCACTGGCGCGCGACGGTCGCTTGCCGGCAACGCCGCAGCCCGACGAGGGAGTGACCTACGCCGAAAAAATCAGCAAACAAGAGGGGCATCTCGACTGCCGCCGCGATGCCGCTGTGCTGGCGCGGCAAATCCGCGCCTTCGATCCGTTCCCCGGCGGTGCAGTGGTGCTTGACGGCACGGTATTGAAAATTTGGGCCGCTGAAGTCCTGGATTTCACCTCGTCGGCGGCACCCGGCACGATCCTCGAGGTGCAGCCCGAAGGTGTGACGATCGCCTGCGGCCGGGGGGCTCTGCGTGCCACCCAGTGGCAGAAACCGGGCGGAAAACGCCTGGCCACACGTGAATTTGTCGCCGGATTTGGTCTCCATGCGGGGCAGGTGTTCGCCCCGCCGCAGTGAAATAAACGCTCTGCTGCTGGATGACTACGGCCGTCTGATCGGACTTGATGTATGTGATGGCGCGCATAAAGGCGCATGAAGTCATGGTCGGGTTAGAATCAGGCGGCGAGTTTGATCTTGCCCTCTCGCACGCACTCAGGAGCCGCCATGTTCGGTATTACCCAGTTCTCTTTCTTTATTGTGGCGGTGTTGTTATTGAATGCGACGCCCGGCCCCGATACCGCTTATATCGTCGGCCGTAGCGTGGGCCAGGGGCGCGGTGCCGGACTGGTGTCGGCGCTGGGCATTTCCGCCGGCTGTTGCGTGCATTCGCTGGCTTGCGCGTTCGGCCTGACCGCCTTGCTGGCGGCGTCCGCCGCGGCCTTTACCGTGATCAAGCTGGCGGGGGCGATCTATCTGGTTTATCTGGGGGCGATGCTGTTGCTCAAGCGACCCGCCGCCGATCTGCGCGACGAAGCGCCGGTGCCGCCGGCCGCCGCGCTACGCTCGTTGCGCGCCTTGTTTCTGCAAGGCTTTTGGACCAATGTATTGAATCCTAAAGTTGTACTGTTTTTCGTTTCGTTCTTTCCGCAATTTGTCAGCGCGGGCAGTCCGCATAAAACCTTGGCTTTCCTGGTGCTGGGCGGCGTGTTTGTGGCGATGAGCACGGTCTGGAATAGCGGTGTTGCATGGCTGGCCGGCGGCATCACGCGCCGGGTCGGCAACAATCCGTCATTGCGGCGCTGGCTTGATCGGGTGATCGGCAGTGCCTTTGTCGGGCTGGGCATCAAACTCGCGACGGTACATCGTTGATGCGCCTCGGTTACATGGCCGACGCTCTAGACTGAGGCGTCGAGACCGGCGCGGCATCTTCCAGGCAGGCTGCCTCCTCGGCGAACTGCGTAAGGATCGTCCATCTACTTGCCGAACATGGCTTGCAGTTCTTGAGCCGTAGCCGGTTTGGGCGAATCCAGAAAGCCGGCGGGAAGACCTTCGGCGTGGGATTCATTGAGGTTTTTTCTTTTTACCTCCTTAAAGCCGTCAGGGCCCAAGACTTCCAGCGATAACACCGCGTCGTCGGCCCCAAAGCCGTAATACGTCACGATGCGCGGGTGACCATTTCGGTCGGGGGCGGCAACGCGGTATGCTCCAACATCTTCCAGCATCCCGAGGTATTTATATCCTCTATGGCTCACGCCAAACACAAAATAGGCCGTATTGTGCGAGCCGCATCTGTCGGGGGCGAATAAAACCGGATAGTGCGGCGCGAGGTCCAGGCGTACCTCCGCTTGATCGTTGCTGTCGCAAAGAACCGACGCTGTCCATGCCAGAGCCTGTTGATGGGTGGCCGTGCCCGTTACAAATTCGACCGGCGGCTTCGGTGTCTCTCCTTTTTTAACCGATTGGTCTTCTGGGTAGCTGGGCGAGCTGATCAGTGCTGCGGCGACGAGCATGGTGATAAGCACTTTTCATTTCCGGGAATGGATAGAGGTCTATAGATTATTGAAAGTTTTGCCGCGGGTGGAATGGGCGCTCGATTTGGGGCTCAAATGAAGTCCCGGTTGGCACTCCTCGATTGACACTTGATTGACACGCCATGAGCCGAGGTGGTGTAAATCTACGCGCGAGCCGATACGGCAGGACATTCGGCGCGTTACAATGCAGCGAAATTCGGGCTGCTCGCCGAGGCTTCGCGGCCTGCCGGCCAGCGGTTCGTGCTGTGTTTGTGTGTTGCGAGCGGTCCGATTGTGTGGAATAGATCGCCAAATCGTTGATTAACGAGCTGGTAATACGTTTCCTGCGGGTCGCCGTGGCGTTTTCCCGTTGGTTTTATCCGCGCGTATGTGATTTTCGCGTCATTTCCGCGCTTGCCGCAGGCCTCAATGAATTCAAAGCGTCCCCCGGCTCCGCCGCGTCCTGCCACCGGGCCGAACCCATCGACCGGCTCCGCTGAGCGCTTGGCCGTCCGTGCGCATAAATCCCGCTCCACCGGCTCGGTCAGCGCCTTGCGCAACGATGCCGCGCCGCTGTGGCTGCCGCCTTTGCCGCTGCCCCCCGACTCGCTCGCTTTTGCGCTGGATGGAGCCGCGCAAACACTCAGCGCAGTGCGCTCCGGCGTGGCTTTGCCGCAGGCCCTTACCGCCGTGACCGCGGCGCAGGGCACGACGCTGGCACGCGGTGCAACCCAGGATATCGCTTATCGCACCCTGCGCTCGTTAGGCGTCGCGGATGCCTTGGCGAGCACTCTGGTGCAAAAAGCGCCGCCGCCGCAGGTCGCCAATCTCCTCACCTGCGCGCTCGCCTTGCTGGCCGATCCGCCCGAGACGGCGGCTTATGCCGCTTTTACCGTAGTCGATCAGGCGGTCAGCGCCGTCGCGGCGCGGCGCGAGCTGAATTTTGCCAAAGGTCTGGTTAACGCGGTGCTGCGCAATTTCCTGCGCAATCGCGACAGCCTGCTGGCCGATGCGCTGGCCAAGCCGGTCGCGCGCTGGAATGCGCCGCAATGGTGGATTGTCGCGGTGCGGCGGGCCTGGCCTGACAACTGGCAGGCCATTCTTGAGGCGGATCGGGTGCAAGGTCCGCTGACCTTGCGGGTCAATCGCCGCATGGAAACGGTGACGGGTTATTTGCAACGGCTGGCCGAGGCCCAGATTCCTGCCCAGGCTGCGGGCCCCTATGCGATTGTGCTTGAGCATGGCGTGGCGGTGGACCGCCTGCCGGGTTTTGCCGATGGGGTGGTTTCGGTGCAGGATGCCGGCGCCCAACTGGCCGCTCCGTTGCTGGGAGCACGCGCCGGAATGCGGGTGCTCGATGCGTGCGCCGCGCCCGGCGGCAAAAGTGGTCATCTGCTGGAGTTGGCCGAGATCGAACTGGTCGCGCTCGAAAGCGACGGGCAGCGCGCCGCGCGCATTACGGAAAATCTCGCCCGCCTGGGTTTGTCGGCCACGGTGCAGATCGGCGACGCCGGTGACCCGGATGCATGGTGGGACGGCCGGCCTTTCGATCGAATTCTGGCAGATGTGCCATGTTCGGCGTCGGGCATCGTCAGGCGTCATCCGGATATTCGCTGGCTGCGCCGTGCTTCGGATATCCCGAATTTGGTCGCGCTCCAGCGGCGCATCGTCAAGGCATTGTGGCGCACGCTGGCGCGGGGTGGCGAATTACTCTACGTCACCTGCTCGATCTTTCCCGAAGAAGGCGAGATGCAAGCACAATGGTTTGAAAGCGAGCAACAAGATGCGGTACGATTGGAAGCGCCAGGCCAGTTATTGCCCTCGGTCGCCGGATCTGGTAAAAAACCAGACGCCAATCACGACGGATTTTTTTACGCGCGGTTTCAAAAACGGTGACCTTTTCACGCTTTTCCCGACGCTTTTTCGGATGCTCACGCTTAGAGCAGCTTGCTACCAGTATTGTGCTGGCGCTGCTCCTATGCTGTGGCGCTTCGGCCTGGGCCGAGGGGATTGCGGTGCAACAGGCGTCGCTCGAAGCCGATAGCGTGGGGGGCTGGAACCTCGATGCGCGCTTCGATTTTCAATTAAATCCGAGCCTCGAAGACGCCGTCAACAAAGGTATCCCGCTGTACTTCACCACCAATTTCGAATTGACGCGCGGGCGCTGGTACTGGTTCGACGAGCAAACGGTCAGCACCGCTCAAAGTATTCGTCTGTCGTTTCAGCCTTTGACGCGCGAGTACCGCGTGTCCAGCGGCGGCTTGCAACTCGGTTTCGAATCGCTGAAAGAAGCGCTGGCGGTGATCAAGCATGTCACGTCCTGGCACGTGATCGATCGCAACGAGGCCGACCCCGGCGAAACCTACACGGCGTCGGTGCGGATGCGGCTCGACACTGACCTGATGCCCAAGCCTTTCCAGATCGACGCGGTCAACAATCGCGACTGGAACCTGTCTTCGGAATGGCGGCATTTCCCTTTTACGGCGACCGACCATGCTAAATAGAGTCGGGGTCAAATTATTCGTGATGCGTCTGCTGGGCGGCACGCTGGCCCTCACGGCGCTGTTGCTGCTGGCCTTGCTGGCGCTGGCGAGTGCCAACACCGAATTTTTCGACCGTTATTACTCGGTGCTATATGCCGCCAACGTCGGGGTGGCGCTGGTTTTTATGTTGATCCTGCTGGGCCTGGTCTGGATCATCATTGCGCGGATTCGCGAGGGCCGTTTCGGCACACGTTTGCTGGCCAAGCTGGCGATCTTTTTCGCCCTGGTCGGGGTGCTGCCCGGCGGGATTATTTATTTGGTATCGTTGCAGTTCGTTTCGCGCAGTATCGAATCCTGGTTCGACGTCAATGTTGAAACCGCCTTGGAGTCCGGGCTCAACCTCGGGCGCGGCATGCTCGACGGCGCGCGCAGCGATCTCCTGAGCCGCGGCCGTTCCATGGCGGATCAGTTGTCGAGTACCGGCAGTGATGGCGCCACGCTGACGCTGCTGCGCCTGCGCGATCAGTTCGGCGTACAAGATGCCATTATTGTTTCGCCGGCCGGCCGGGTCCTGGCCGAGGCGTCGTCCAATTTTGCCACGCTGCTGCCCGACGACGTGCCGACCGCACTCATGCTGGAGCAGGCACGCGGGCGCGGTTATGCGGTGGTGGAAGGCGAACCCGACGGGGATGGCGGCGCGGGTTCATCCAGCGGAGCATTGCGTTTTCGGGTGGTAGTGCGAATTCCGGCGGGTCTGGATTCGACCACTTTGCAAAACGATGAACGTTTCCTGCAAATCACGCAGCCGGTGCAGCCGTCGCTGGCGCGCAATGCGGAGGCGGTGCAAAAAGCCTATCGTGAATATCAGGAAAAAGCCTTGGGCCGCACCGGTCTGCGCAAGATGTACATCGGTACGTTGACCTTGGCGCTGTTTCTTGCGACTTTTATCGCCATGGCGCTGGCACTGGTATTAGGTAACCAACTGACCCGGCCCTTGTTTTTACTGGCGCAAGGTACCATGGAGGTGGCGCGCGGCGACTATACGCCCAAAGGCGAGATCAAAAGCAATGACGAACTCGGTTTTCTGACCAAGTCCTTTAATGCCATGACCCGTCAATTGTATGAGGCGCGGGCGGCGGTCGAACGCAACCAAATCGCGCTGGAGAACTCCAAGGGATATCTTGAGAGCGTGCTGGCCAACCTGACTGCCGGGGTGTTTGTGTTCGACCGGCAATTCAAGTTGACCACGGCAAATCCGGGGGCCGAGCGGATTTTCCGGCAGCCGTTCGAGACCAATTTGAATACGCCGGTGGACCAGATTCCCGTGCTTGCCGAGTTTGCCTTGCTGGTCCGCAAGGCCTTTGCCGACCGGGATGCGGCGAGCGCGCTTGGACGTGGCGACCTGGGGCACTGGCAGCGTCAGATCGAAATCCCGATGCCGGGCGAGGCCGATCCCGTAACCTTGCTGGTGCGCGGCACCCGCTTGCTGCGCAGTGCCGAGCGCTCACTTGCGCAGGCGCACGAAGATGCCGCACTGGCGGGTTATGTGGTGGTGTTCGACGATATTTCGGATGTGATTTCCGCGCAGCGTTCGGTGGCCTGGGGTGAGGTGGCCCGGCGTCTGGCGCATGAGATCAAGAATCCGCTGACGCCGATCCAGCTCTCGGCCGAGCGTTTGCAGATGAAGCTGCACGATAAACTGGGTCAGGCCGATGCTGAATTCCTGAAGCGCGGCGCGACCACCATCGTGAATCAGGTGCAGGCGATGAAACGCATGGTCGATGATTTTCGCGAATATGCGCGCACGCCGCCCGCAGTGCTGCAAAATCTGCAACTGAACGATTTGATTGCCGAAGTGATGACGCTGTACGGTATCGACGAAGGGCGTGGACCGATCAAAATTGCCTTGGCCGCACTGCCGGCAATTAAGGGCGACCCCACGCAACTGCGCCAGGTGATTCATAATTTATTGCAAAATGCGCAGGATGCGGTGGCCGACCAGCCGCATCCGCAGGTGTTGCTGGAAACCAAGACAGTAGAATACGGGGATCCCGATGCCGGGGGCAAAACACCGATGGCGGTACGGATGACGGTGTCTGATAACGGCCCGGGTTTCCCCGCGAGAATTCTGACGCGGGCTTTCGAGCCCTATGTGACGACCAAGGCCAAGGGCACCGGCCTGGGACTCGCCACGGTAAAGAAAATCGTCGACGAACATGGGGCGCGCATCGATATACGCAATCGCGAGAAGACCGCGGAAGATGCGCTCGGTGGGGCGCAAATATCCATCCTGTTTCTACACATGGCGGACAGTTCACTTGATCCGCCTCCAAGCGCGGAACCGGTGGCAGAACCTCGGCAGGCGCCGAGCCGGACACGATCGAAGACGCAGAACAAAGTGCAAACAAAGGTAGCGTAAATGGCAACCATTCTCGTAGTAGATGATGAAATGGGTATCCGTGAGTTGCTCTCGGAAATTCTCAGTGACGAAGGCCATGCGGTTGAAGTCGCGGAAAACGCCCAGCAGGCGCGTGATTATCGTTTGCGCCAGACGCCGGACCTGGTGCTGCTCGATATCTGGATGCCTGATACCGATGGGGTTACGCTGCTGAAGGAATGGGCGGCGCAGGGGCAGTTGACCATGCCCGTGATCATGATGTCGGGTCACGCCACCATCGATACGGCGGTCGAGGCGACCAAGATCGGCGCGATGAATTTCCTGGAAAAACCGATCGCCTTGCAAAAACTGCTCAAGGCAGTCGAGCAAGGTCTGGTTCGTTCGGGGCAGCCGGCGGCAGCAGTCGCTACCTCGATCCATGTCAGCCCGCCGCTACTCAGCGGAGTCGCGACTCCGGCCGGGAGCGGGGTCGAGAGCCGGGTGCCGAATAGTTTTGTGCCGGGACAAAGCGCGACGATTTCGTTCGATATTCCCTTGCGCGATGCACGCGATGCCTTCGAGCGCGCCTACTTCGAATATCATCTGTCGCGTGAAAACGGCAGCATGACGCGGGTCGCGGAAAAGACCGGCCTGGAGCGTACTCATCTGTATCGTAAGCTGAAACAGTTGGGTGTCGAGCTCGGCAAAAACAAGAGCGAATAAAAGTTTGGGGCGCGCTTGGTCTACGCGCGCAGTGCGGCTCGGGTGTTTGGCTAGCATCGGGCAAGGCAAGTGGATGACGGCCCGCGCGAGTGCTTCTATTGGCGCGAGCCGGCACCGATGCGGGATGGCAAGGCCTTGTCTAAATTGTTTTACACATGGGGCTTGAGCTTCTGTTTAGTGTTTGATATACTCTTGCTCTCTTGAGTGGCCCGGTAGCTCAGTCGGTAGAGCAGAGGATTGAAAATCCTTGTGTCGGTGGTTCGATTCCGCCCCAGGCCACCAGTCATGCTGAAAGGACTTGCAGAGATGCAAGTCCTTTTTTATTTGCGCCGGACTATACTGGGGCAAAACCCATGGGGCAAAATTCGCTCCACGCGGTTTGTGTAAAACAAGGCGTGGACGTGGACCTAAGGTCGCGGACCTGAACGGGGCCGCTGGCCTTGACGTATATCGCCAGCCTTCAGGCCTGGGCCATTTCAATCGCAGGAGTTCCCGGTGAACCGGACAGTCGCTCAAAACGGTGCGCTAGTGCTGTTTTCTGGCGGGCAAGATTCCGCCACTTGCCTCGCGTGGGCACTCGAACGCTACAGCCGTGTTGAAACCCTCGGTTTCGACTACGGCCAGCGGCATCGCATCGAACTCGATTGCCGTGCCGGCCTGCGTGAAAATCTGCGCGACAATTTCCCGCAATGGTCGGGCCGTCTGGGTGAGGATCATCTGGTCGACCTGTCGGTGCTGGGTGCGATCAGCGATACCGCCATGACGCGCGAGATCGCCATCGAAGCCGATGCCCAAGGTTTGCCGAACACCTTTGTTCCCGGCCGCAACCTGATGTTCCTGACTTTCGCCGCCGCGATCGCGTACCGTCGCGGGCTGCAGGTGATTGTGGGCGGTATGTGCGAAACCGATTTTTCCGGCTATCCCGATTGCCGCGACGACACCATCAAAGCGCTGCAAGTTGCGCTGAATCTGGGCATGGATCGCCGCTTTTTGCTGGCCACGCCGTTGATGTGGATCGATAAGGCCGATACTTGGCGGCTGGCGCAAGACCTGGGCGGCGACGCCTTGGTCGATCTGATCCGCGCGGGCACCCACACCTGCTATTTGGGTGAGCGCGGCACCTTGCACGACTGGGGTTACGGCTGCGGCAACTGCCCGGCTTGCGTTCTGCGCCGGCGCGGTTATCAAGCCTATCTGGCGGGGCAAAGCGTGGCTGAACTGATGGCGGCCGATGGCGCCGATGTCGGCGGCGGAGCCTGAACATGACGTACGCCGTCAAAGAAATTTTTTATACCCTGCAAGGCGAAGGCGCGAACGCGGGCCGGCCCGCGGTGTTTTGCCGTTTTGCCGGATGCAATCTGTGGAGCGGCCGTGAGGAAGATCGTGCAGCGGCGGTGTGCCAGTTCTGCGATACCGATTTTGTCGGCACCGACGGCGAAAACGGCGGGAAATTTCGCAGTGCTGCCGAACTGGCGGCACAAATTGCGGCATTGTGGCCGTCGGGCTGGGACCATCGTTTTGTCGTGTGTACCGGCGGCGAGCCGCTGCTGCAACTCGATCCGGCCTTGATCGATGCTTTGCATGCCGAAGCGTTTACCATTGCCATTGAAACCAATGGCACCCTGCCGGTTCCCGAGGGGATCGACTGGATTTGCGTCAGCCCCAAGGCCGATGCGGAACTGGTGGTGCGCCGCGGGCATGAACTCAAAGTGGTGGTGCCGCAAGCACATCAACGGCTGGACGAATACGCCCAACTCGACTTCGAATACTTTCTGGTGCAGCCGATGGATGGCCCGTCACGCGAGTTGAATACCAAGCTCGCCATAGACTGGTGTAAACGTCATCCTGTGTGGCGCTTGTCGATGCAAACCCATAAATATCTTAATATTCCCTGACTTTTGATGCCCCGGATGGGGCGGGCCCGAGGCCGTGCTAAAAATAACCCGTAAACTTGAATTCGATGCAGGGCACCGCATCCCCGATCACCGCAGCCAGTGCCGCAATCTGCATGGGCATCGTTATGTGATCGAGATTACGCTCGAAGGCGATCTGGTCGAGGATGTCGGGGCACCGGATCGCGGTATGGTGATGGATTTCGCCGACGTGAAATCCTTGGCCATGGAACACCTGATCGGAAAATGGGATCATGCGTTTATCGTCTATGAAGGCGATACGCAAGTGCGTGACTTCCTGGCGTCGATGCCGGATCACAAAACCGTCGTGCTCGACTGCATCCCCACCGTCGAGAACCTCGCCGTCGTCGCTTTCCGTATTTTATCCACCGTGTACGACGCACACTATGGCGTCAATCTGCGGCTCAAGCATTTGCGCCTGTATGAAACGCCCAATTGCTGGGCCGATATCGAACGCCCGGACGCGGCTCAAGGCTGATTCCAGGTACCGATTCCCGGTCTCATTTGCCTGCCCATTTGCCCGCCATACGCCGCTTTAATTGTCGCGGTATGATTCAGCATACCTAAAACAAGGAGCGAGACGACGCGCCGTTGCGGCACGCCAAGTGATTGGCGCGGCCCGGCGCGATCTCTTGGCGGGTCTCATGACGACTTTGATCAATGGTTTGAAAGCGCGTTTGACTGAGCGTCTGACCGAGCCCGACGCGCTATACGGGCTATGGCTTTCGCTGGGCAGTCCGGCGGCGGCCGAGGCGCTGACTCATGCGGGCTTCGATTGGCTGTGCATCGATATGGAGCACAGTCCCAACGATAGCGGCGAGGTGGAACACCAGTTGCGCGCGATTGCCGCCCCTCATTTGCCCAGCGAAGCCGTGGTACGGGTGCCGTCGCACGATGCCTGGCTGGTGAAGCGCGTCCTGGATGCCGGCGCCCGCACCGTGATGTTTCCGGGTATCGACACCGCCGAGCAAGCCGCGCTTGCCGTGCGGCATACCCGCTACCCGGATGCGGCCCATCCGGACGGTTTGCGCGGCGTTGCCGGTGGCGTGCGCGCGGCGGGTTACGGCGCGCGGCGCGACTACGTGCAGGATGCCAATGCGCAGATCGCGGTAATCGCGCAAATCGAGTCGGCGCAGGCGCTGGCCAATGTCGATGCGATTGCGGCGACACCCGGCATCGATTGTCTTTTTGTCGGTCCGGCCGATTTGATGGCCAGCCTCGGGCATTTGGGGGACAGCAAACATCCGGACGTTGAAGCGGCTTTCCTGAAAATCGTGGAAGCGGCTGAAGCGGCCGGTATCGCCAGCGGCATCATGGCCATGGATACGTCCGCTGCGCGCTATTTTCATGAAATGGGTTTCAGGGTTATCGCGCTCGCCACCGACGTGGTCTGGCTGGTGCGCGCAACACGGCAGGCTTTATTGGAGGTTCGGTCATGAAGGTAAGGATTTTGGCGCAATGGATGGCCAACTCAATCGTGTTGGTTGCCCTGAGCGTTATGACACCGGCGCATGCTGCGCCGGCTGCCGCAGTAGCCAAAGCCAGCCGCGCGACGCAGGAGGCGGTGGCCGATTACGACGCGGGCAATTTCCCCGTGGCCCGCGCCGAATTCATGGCGCAGGCGCATCGCGGCGATCGGCTCGCCGAATTTAATTACGCCATGATGTTGCTCAATGGCGAAGGCGGCCCGGAAGATCTCGATACCTCGATTGTCTGGCTGAAAAAGGCCGCGGTGGCGGGGATGTCCCACGCGCAATATGCGTATGGCCGTCTCTTCGACGACGGGCAGGAAGTGCCGCTCGATTCGACTGAAGCGCATCGCTGGTATTTGCTGGCGGCCAAGCAGGGCCACGTGTTGGCTGAACTGGCGCTGGCCAATCAATATTTCACCGGGCGCGGTACGCCGCAGGACGATGTGCAGGCGCTCAGGTGGTATCGGGCAGCGGCTCAGGGCGGCGACATGACGGCGCAATATGTGCTGGGCAGTTATTACGAATACGGCCGCGGCGGCGAGAAAGTGAATTTGAATCTCGCCCGTTTCTGGTACGCCCAGGCGGGCGCGCAGGGCGATCCGGCCGGCTTGGGTAAATTCCGTGAGTTGTCGCAAACGCTCGCGCTGCAGCATGCGGCCGAAGTGGCCAATGCTGCATCAGGCGCTGTTGCGCCGGCGGACGCCGCGTCGGCGAGTAGCGCGGTTCAGTAAAAGGCGCGGCGATCCGGGCACCGCGTGGCTTGCCTCAGCTTTGCATCAGCCGCTTCTGCCGTGCCACGCTCATGATGATGCCGATGGCGATGCCCAGCGTCGCCAAGGCGGTACCGCCATAACTCATGAACGGCAGCGGCACCCCGACCACCGGCAAAATCCCGCTGACCATGCCCATATTCACAAAAGCATAGGTGAACAAGGTCATGCTGACCGCACCGGCAATCAAGCGGCCGAACAAGGTCGAGCCGTTGGCCGCCACCAGCAGGCCGCGCACGATGATGGCCAGATATAACAGCATCAAGACAATTTCGCCGACCAGGCCGAACTCCTCGGAAAACACCGCGAAGATAAAGTCGGTATGTTTTTCGGGGATGAAATCGAGGTGGGCTTGTGTGCCTTTTAACCAGCCTTTACCCAAGGTGCCGCCCGAGCCGATCGCAATGACTGCCTGGATGGTGTGGAAACCCTGACCCAGTGGGTCGGATTCGGGATTGAGCAAGGTGCAGATGCGGTGTTTCTGGTAGTCGTGCATCATCGGCCATTGCACGGCCGGCTGGCAGATCTTGTCTTCCATCACCACCACCGAGCCGACGGCAATGGAACCTGCCACCAGCACCGGGATGATCAGTTTAAAACTCAGCCCGGCGAAATAGATCACAAACAGGCCGGCGGCCAGCACCAGCACCGCGGTGCCCAGGTCGGGCTGTTTCGCGATCAGGCCTACCGGCACGCCGAGCAGGATCAGGCCGATCAGGTAATCGAACCAGCGAATCACGCTTTCGCGGCGCTGGTAATACCAGGCCAGCATCAAGGGCATCGCGATCTTCATGATTTCCGAGGGCTGGATCACCACTCCGACATTGATCCAGCGTTTGGCGCCTTTGCGCGTCAAGCCAAATACCGCTACCGCGATCAGCAAAGCCACGCCGAAGGTGTAAAGCGGCACCGCGCAGCGCATCAGGGTCTGCGGCGGCACGTTGGCGATGGCCCACATCAGCGCAAACGTCAGCAGGATGTTGCGCAACTGGTCTTCGACTCGTCCGGGCATGTCGATGCTGGCGCTGTAGAGGGTCACGATGCCGACGCTCAAGAGCAGGAAGACAAACAGGGCGAGCGGCTTGTCGAAGCCGACAAACAGCCGCCGCAGGCGACTGAGCCAGGCACGGGTATCGATGGGCATCGCTGGACTCCTTGATTAGTCGTCGGCGCCGGTGGGCCGCGATACATCCGGGCTCACTTGCGAGGGTTTGGGGCCGGGCGCGGCGGGAGGCGGCGCTGAGGCCGGTGCCGGTTCGGGGCGCTGCGGTGTCGGTGCGGGATGCTGAGGCGCCGGATGCGCGGCGGGTTGCGCCACCTTGGCGGGTGTTTTGGCCGGCGGCTGCGCCGCGTCGGGTCGATCAGTCGGCGTCTCGGTCGTCCCCTTGGACTCCGAGCCGGCGGTATCGGACTGTGCATCCGGCTGTGCCCCCGAGGCCGGCTGCAATTCGAAAGCCTTGGAGCTGGCGCTGACCGAGGCCGGCAGGGCTGCTTGCAATGGCGTCTCGGCACCGCCGATGACCGGCCCGTCGCTGACTTCCGCCGCCGAGGCGGCAGATGCCGCCGCCGCGATAGCCGCCGCTTCCGCGCCGGGCTTGAGCCGGTCGATCAGCCAATAATCGAGCACCTTGCGTGCTATCGGGCCCGCTGCTTGCGCCCCCCAGCCACCGTGTTCCACCACCAGCGCCAGTGCGATGGAGGGATGATCGGCCGGAGCGAAGGCGGTGAACAAGGCGTGATCGCGATGCTCCTCGGTTACCGCGTGAGCCTCGTATTTCGCGCCTTCCAGCGAATAGACCTGGGCCGTGCCGGTTTTGCCGCCGGCCACATAAGGTGCGCCGCGAAATACCGCGTAGGCGGTGCCGGACGGGTCGGTGGTCACGCCCACCATCGCCTGTTTGACAAAATCGATATCGCTCTGGCTCACATTAAGCTGGGTGCCGATTTGCGGCACGGTCAACCTGAGGTTATGCGTAATCGGGTTTTCGACTTCCTTGACCAAGTGGGGTTTCATTACCATCCCGTTATTGGCCAGGGTGGCGACCGCGTGGGCAAGCTGCAAGATGGTGAACGAGTTATAACCCTGGCCGATGCCGAGACTGATGGTTTCGCCCTCGTACCAGCGTTGCAGTTCGGGACGTTTGTAGTTGTGCCGTTTCCAGTCGGTCGACGGCAGTACACCCACTGCCTCGCCTTCGACGTCGATGCCGGTTTTTTGGCCGAAACCCCAGGGTTTCATGAAATCGGCAATCGCATTGACGCCGAGGTCATGCGCCAGCGAATAAAAATAATCGTCGTTCGACACCATGATGGCGCGTTTCATATCGACCCAGCCCTGACCGGCATGTACGTCGTTGTGGAACACGTGGCCGCCGAAGGTATAGGTGCCGGTATCCTGGAAGCCCCAATCCCGCGCGCGTTTATGCAGGGTCAGCGCGGCCAGCGCCATAAACGGTTTATAGGTCGAGCCGGGCGGGTAGGTGCCGCGCAGCGGGCGGTTCAATAAGGGCTTGTCGGCCGAATTATTCAGCTGGTCCCAGGTTTGCTGGTCGACCCCATCGACAAACAGATTGGGGTCGAAGCTGGGGGCCGAAACGAAGGCCAGCACATCGCCGGTGGACGGTTCGATCGCCACCAGCGCACCGCGCCGTCCGGCAAAAGCCTGCTCGGCAACTTCTTGCAGGCCGATATCGATGGATAACACGAGGTTGTTGCCGGGCACCGCCTGGGTCCGCGACAGCGTGCGTACCGGGCGTCCGCCCGCCGTGACTTCGACTTCCTCGAAGCCGGTTTCGCCGTGCAATTCGGTTTCGTAGCTCTGCTCGACGCCGATTTTGCCGATGTAATCGCTGCCGTTGTAATTGTTCGAGTCGAGCCGGCTGTCGTAATGCGCGGGGTCGCCGTCGTTTTGCTCGCTGGTGGCGTCGATGCGTTCCTGGTCGCGCTGCGAAATCCGGCCGATATAACCGATTACGTGGGCGGCGGTGGTGCCCAGGGGATATTGACGGAACAGGCGCGCGCGCACTTCCACGCCGGGGAAGCGATAGCGTTGCGCGGTCATGCGCGCCACCTCGTCGTCGGACAGGCGGGTGCGGATCGGCAGGCTTTCGAAGTTTTTCGAGTCTTCCAGCAGTTTCTTGAAGCGGCGGCGGTCGCGCGCGTCGATGGGAATCACCTGGCCGATCTGATCGATCACTTCGTCCAGCGTGCCGTTGATTTTCGAGGGGGTGATTTCCAGCGTATAAGCCGAGTAATTTTTGGCCAGCACCACGCCGTTGCGATCGGTGATGATGCCGCGATTCGGCACGATGGGGGCGACCGAGATGCGGTTTTCGTCGGCTTCCAGCGAGTACTTGTTGTAGTGCCAGACCTGCAGGAAGAGGAAACGCGCCACCAGGATGCCGAAGCAAAAAAACACGAACAGGCCGGCAGCGGCGATTCGCACGCGAAAGCGCTGCAACTGTTGTCCGGTATTCTTAAACTCGGTCATGCGGGAACTCTATCAAGGAAATGCGGGGTGTGCGGCCCAAAGATTGGTGTGGCGGACCGGCTTGACCACCCATGCAGCGCTAAATCGGCCGGGTGTCGTCCGGATCGGAGGCGCGTTTTTGCGGCGCCAGCAGCAGCAAGCTGGTGACCGGCCACAGCAGGCCTTCGATAAAACCGTTGACCAGATAACCCCAGCCCGGAAACGCACCGCCGACAAACAGCCGGATCAGGAACGGCACGATTTGGGCGATGACCAGCAAGGGCAGTACATGCAGCGCTTGGGTCCAGAGCGAGAACCACAGGACGCGGCGATGCATCATGATGGCGCCGTACGAGAGCAAGGTATAGGCCAATGCATGTTCGCCGAACAGGCTGGCGTCATGCACGTCGACCAGGATCCCCAGCAGGAAAGCGATACCCATGCCCACTTTGCGCGGCTGGTGGATGTTCCAGAACAGCAAGGTCAGCGCGACAAAATCCGGCACGCCCACCGCGTGGCCCCAGGGCAGCAGATTGAAGAGGAAGGCGACAGCTAAGCTAAACGCGATAAACGAAGTATTGACCGGCAGCAGTATGTATTGCGGACGGCTCATGGACGGGCCTCATGCGGTCCGGGACGAGATGCCGGCTGCGGGGCTGCGGCAGAGCCGCTGGCAGCAACGGCGGCGGCATGGCGGGGCGCGTGAGCGCCTGCGGCGGGTTCCGGCGTGGTTCCGGCGGGCGCTGCGGTTGCGCTGGCAGCGGCGGGCTTCTCAGCTGACTTTTCAGGCGATTTCATGGTCTTCTTGCCGGCGCTTGCGGTGTTTTTGGCGCTGTCTTTGCTGCCGCCGCCGTCCAGGTCGATCGGCGACGGCGGCATGGGGGTCTGGTATTGCAGCACCAGCAACTGGCGCGGGCCATGTACCGGGGCGATCGGGATGCAGATCACGCGGGCGAAAGCGGTGTCGGCCTGCCGGTCGACCTGGGCAATCCGGGCCACCGGCAAGCCGGCCGGGAATACCCCGTCAAGACCGCTGGTCACCAATTCGTCGCCGACCTTCACATCGGCGCTGCTGGGCACAAAACGCAGGTCGAGTGCTTCGCCGCGCGGGGTGCCGTAGATCACGCTGCGCAAGCCGGTGCGAACCAATTGTACCGGCACCGCCTGGTCCTTGTCGGTAATCAGCGTCACTTCGGATTGCAGCGGGAACAGCCGGGTGACCTGGCCCAATACGCCGGATTCGTCCAGCACCGGCGCGCCAAGCTGGATCCCGGAACTGGAACCGTGATCGATCACTACTTTCTGGGTGAACGGGTCGCGCGTGTCGTATTGGATTTCGGCTGGAATACTTTGAATGCCCGGGCGTTTTGCCAGATCGAGCAAGGCGCGCAGATGCTGGTTTTCGGCCTCAAGCTCGATGGCTTGCGACTGCTGTAAGGTGAGTTTCAGGTTGCGCGCCTGCAGGGCTGCATTTTCGATGCGCAATTCATGCCCTGAGGTAAAGAAGTCGAGCATGCCGGCGAATGCGTCGCGCGGGACCAATGCGGCCCGTTGCAGGGGGTAAAGTCCGGTGCCGATGGCTTCACGCACGACTTCGAGCGTACGGAAACGGGCATCGGAAACCAGCAGTGCCAGCGCCAGCGCGACGAAGAAAATCAGCCGGGCAATCGCCGAGGGGCCTTGTTTGAACAGAGGCGGCGGACTGTATTCCATGGTCGGCGCCAGGCAGGTCGAAGGTTGCGGAACAGGGCCCCTGACTGCGGGGCTTTTCTTTTTTATGGTTGGGACGCCATGACGGCCTGAAACAGGATGCCGTCATACAGGCTAGCCAACCATAGCTTATGTTATTCGTACGAAAAGATACTGCCTAGCTTATCCATCCGTTCCAACGCCATGCCCGAGCCCCGCACCACGCAAGTCAGCGGGTCTTCGGCGACCAGCACCGGCAGACCGGTTTCTTCCGCCAGCAGGCGGTCCAGGTCGCGCAGCAGGGCGCCACCGCCCGTCAGCATCATGCCGCGTTCGGCGATATCGGCACCGAGTTCCGGTGGAGTCTGCTCCAACGCGATTTTTACCGACGAAACAATCTGGTTCAGCGGATCGGTCAGGGCTTCGAGAATTTCATTGCTGGAGATGGTGAAGCTGCGCGGAATACCTTCCGACAGGTTGCGACCCTTGACTTCCATCTCCTTGACTTCGGAGCCGGGGAAGGCCGACCCGATTTCTTTTTTGATGGCTTCGGCGGTTTGTTCGCCGATCAGCATGCCGTAGTTGCGGCGGATATAGTTGACGATGGCTTCATCGAATTTATCCCCGCCGACTCGTACCGAACCCTTGTAAACCACGCCGCCCAGCGAAATGACGCCCACTTCGGTGGTACCGCCGCCGATATCGACCACCATCGAGCCGGTCGCTTCCGATACCGGGAGGCCCGCGCCGATGGCTGCGGCCATCGGTTCTTCGATGAGGTAAACCTGCGAGGCGCCGGCGCCGTGAGCGGCTTCCTTGATGGCGCGGCGCTCAACCTGGGTCGAGCCGCAGGGCACGCAAATGATGATGCGCGGCGAGGGCGAGAACATCCGCGACTCGTGCGCCATCTTGATAAACTGCTTGATCATCTGCTCGGTTACGGTGAAATCGGCGATCACGCCGTCTTTCATCGGGCGGATCGCCTCGATATTGCCGGGCACCTTGCCCAGCATCTGCTTGGCTTCCTTGCCGACCGCCTGGATCGTCTTTTTGCCGTTGGGCCCGCCTTCCTGGCGGATCGACACCACGGAAGGCTCATCGAGGACGATGCCTTTGCCGCGCATGTAAATCAAGGTGTTGGCCGTGCCAAGGTCGATCGCGAGATCGTTCGAAAAATAACTACGCAGAAAACCGAACATTCAAAAATCCTGTCTCACTGGGGCCATGACAGCTCGGCCAGCGACTAAATAATCAGCATCGAGCGGACGCACAGCGTTTGATTGCACACTTGCACACTGTTACGCAGACTCGAAACTGCGAGAAAATTGACCGGCAGCGGCTTGCCGTGAATATCGTGCAACGCTGCGGCCCCGGAGGCTGGGCAGCGTAACGCGAAACCGGCAAGGCGCGCAGGGACGCTAAACAACGCTGGCGTCAAGCTTGCCAACGCATCGCCAGCTTGCCCGACGCACACGTCGGTTCGGCTGGTATTAGATCGAGCGCATAATGATACCTTATAATTTTTGGTGTTTTGCAGTAATACCGGCTGAAAGTGAATTGCAACTTTAGCCGGCATATCTGTCCCCAATGCATTACCCGCCTGGGTTTGAGGCTCGCGGCGAGGTAATTCAGGCAACTTTTCCCGGTGAGCACATGGCTTTAAATTTGAATGACGTAACCCGCATCGCCCATCTGGCGCGACTTGAACTGGCTGAAGGCGAGGCGCAACAGACCTTGGGACAGCTCAATAATATTTTCGCCCTGGTCGAAAAAATGCAGGCCGTCGATACCACGGGCATCGAACCGTTGGCCCATCCAGTCGACCAGATCGCCGAAGTTGAGCTGCGTTTGCGCGACGATATCGTGACGGAACAGATCCGGCGCGAGGATTTCCAGCGTTGCGCGCCGGCCGTCCAGGACGGTTTGTACCTGGTGCCCAAGGTCATCGAATAAAACCCGCTCCGGGGTTTTGGGGTAAAAATAGGGTGAAATCGCTCGGCCGGACGCGGCGGGCTCGGCCGACCCGGCCCGAGCGCCCCGCCAACCGTGCTTCGAAGCCCGTTTCAGCATGACAAAAACGAAACATCAGCAGCAAGGATAAGTGCCATGCATCAAAGAAGTCTTACGGAATTGCGCGCGGCGCTCGCCGCCAAGGAAGTGTCGGCGGTTGAGCTGGCACAGCATTATTTAAATCGTATCGACTCCGCCAGCGGCTTGAATGCCTTTATCGACGTGAATTCCGAGCAGACGCTGGCCCAGGCCCGGGCCGCCGATGTGCTCTTGGCGACGGGCCAGGCCGGCCCGTTGACCGGTATCCCGATCGCCCATAAAGACGTGTTTGTGACACGCAATTGGCGTTCCACCGCGGGCTCGAAGATGCTTGAGCATTACACCAGCCCATTCGATGCCACGGTGGTCGAACGGGTCGCGCGCGCCGGCATGGTGTGCCTGGGCAAGACCAATATGGACGAGTTTGCGATGGGCTCGTCGAACGAAAATTCCTATTTCGGTCACGTGAAAAACCCGTGGGATCACCGGGCGATTCCGGGCGGTTCTTCGGGCGGTTCCGCGGCCGCCGTGGCGGCGCGTCTGACGCCTGCCGCCACCGGCACCGACACCGGCGGCTCGATTCGCCAACCGGCTGCCTTCACCGGCGTGACGGGGATCAAGCCGACCTATGGCCGGGTCTCGCGGTACGGCATGATCGCCTTTGCCTCGTCACTCGACCAAGCCGGTCCGTTGGCCCAAAGTGCGGCCGATTGCGGCTGGTTGCTCAATGCGTTTGCGGGCTTCGATGTACGCGACTCGACCAGTCTTGAGCGTGCCGACGAAGACTACACGCGCTACCTGGGACAGACCTGGCAGCAGGACGGCACGGCGGACAAACCGCTGGCCGGTTTGCGCATCGGTTTGCCGGTCGAATATTTCGGTGCCGGTCTGGCCGACGACGTGCGCGCCGCGATCGACGCGGCCCTCAAGCAATATCAGGACTTGGGCGCCGCCCTGGTGGAAGTTTCCCTGCCCAAAACCGAACTGTCGATTCCAGTCTATTACGTCATCGCACCGGCTGAAGCATCGTCCAATCTGTCGCGTTTCGATGGCGTGCGTTATGGACATCGGGCGGAGCAGTACGGCGATTTGCTCGACATGTATAAAAAGTCGCGGGCCCAGGGGTTCGGCGCCGAAGTCAAACGGCGCATCCTGGTCGGCGCTTACGTGCTGTCGCATGGATATTACGACGCGTATTACCTGCAGGCGCAGAAGATTCGCCGCATCATCGCGCAGGATTTCCAGCAGGCGTTCACTCAGTGCGACGTGATCATGGGACCGGTTGCGCCCACCGTGGCGTGGGATCTTGGCGCCAAGACCGGCGACCCGGTGCAGATGTATCTGGCCGACATTTATACTTTGTCGACCAGCCTGGCCGGTTTGCCCGGCATGAGCGTGCCCTGCGGTTTTGGCGGCGCCAATGAGCGCCGTCCGGTGGGCTTGCAGATCATCGGCAACTATTTCAATGAAGCGCGCATGCTGCAAGTCGCAGATGCGTTCCAGCGTGTGAGCGACTGGCACCGGGTGAGCCCGGTCGACCAGCCGGCGGGAGTATAAAGATGCAGTGGGAAGTCGTTATCGGTCTAGAGACACACACGCAGTTATCGACTGCGTCGAAGATTTTTTCCGGCGCGCCGACACGTTTCGGCGCTGAAGCCAATACCCAGGCCAGCGTGGTCGACCTGGCTTTGCCCGGCACCCTGCCCGTGATGAATCGCGGGGCGGTTGCGCGGGCGATTTGTTTTGGTCTGTCGATCGGCGCGACCATCGCGCCACGCAGTGTTTTCGCACGCAAAAATTACTTCTACCCGGATTTGCCCAAGGGCTATCAGATCAGCCAATACGAGCTGCCGGTGGTGCAAGGCGGTACGGTGACGATACAAGTGCCGGCCAATGAAAAAACCGGCCAGGAAGGCTACGAAAAAATCATCGAGCTGACCCGCGCGCATCTGGAAGAAGATGCCGGCAAGTCGCTGCATGAAGACTACGCCGGCATGACCGGGGTCGACTTGAATCGCGCCGGCACACCGCTGCTCGAGATTGTCACGGAACCCGTGATGCGCAGCGCCGCCGAGGCCGTGGCTTATGCCAAGACCTTGCATTCGCTGGTGATGTGGCTGGGCATTTGCGACGGTAATATGCAGGAAGGCTCGTTCCGCTGCGATGCCAACGTTTCGGTGCGGCCGGTCGGGCAAAAAGAATTCGGCACGCGTGCCGAAATCAAGAACTTGAACTCATTCCGTTTCCTGGAAGAAGCGATCAACTACGAAGTCCGGCGCCAGATCGAACTGATCGAAGACGGCGGCACGGTGGTGCAAGAGACGCGTTTGTACGATCCGGACCGGCGCGAAACACGTTCGATGCGCAGCAAGGAAGACGCGCACGATTATCGTTATTTCCCCGACCCCGATCTGGCTCCGCTGCTGATCGGCGCCGACTGGATCGCGCGGGTTCGCAGCGAATTGCCCGAGTTGCCGGTGGCGATGCAGGCCCGATTCATGCAAGACTACGCGCTGTCCGCATATGACGCGGCAGGGCTGACTTCGTCGAAGGCGGTGGCCTCCTATTTCGAGGCGGTGCTGGCCAAGGTGGGCAGCGCTCACGCCAAGCTGGCGGCCAACTGGATCATGGGCGAAGTCGCTTCGCAACTGAATCGCGCCGGCCTGGAAATGGCCCAGAGCCCGGTTTCCGCCACGCAGTTGGCGCTGTTGCTGGCGCGGATTGCCGACAGCACGGTGTCGACCAAAACCGCCAAGGAAATTTTCCTGGCGATCTGGGATGAACGTGCCGAGGACGAAACCGCGGCTGACCGCATTATCGATGCCAAAGGCTTGCGGCAAATTTCCGACAGCGGTGCGCTGGAAGCGATCATCGATGAAGTGCTGGCGGCCAATCCCAAGTCGGTTGAAGAGTATCGCGCGGGTAAGGAAAAAGCCTTCAATGCCTTGATCGGGCAGGCGATGAAAGCCACTCGCGGCAAAGCCAATCCGCAGCAGGTCACCGAGTTGTTGAAGCAGAAGCTGGCGTAATGCTTGATCCGGCGACGCTTGATTGCATTGCCGCTTGAATTGATGCGACAGGCGGTACTGAAGTAAAGCCGGGCGGGGCCGTTTGGACGGCCCCGTACTTTTTTAAAGGCGCAGACCGTGTCAAAAAATATTTCGCTGGACGATTATCGTGTGCGATTTTTCGGCAAAACCGCGGCGTTTTCATTGTCACAATACGACTCGGCCGCAAAGCCTTTTTCCAAGGGGTCGAAGTCCGACGATCTGAAGTATGTGAGCGAACTCGGGCAGCGTCTCGATGCGCTGCAAAACCGCTTGCATGCGCAAAAGACCGAGCGGGTCTTGCTGGTACTGCAGGGGATGGATTCCAGCGGCAAGGACGGCACGATTCGCTCGGTATTTCGTGAGGTCGACCCGCTGGGTTTGCACGTCACGGCATTTCGCGCGCCTTCCGAATATGAAGCCCAGCACGATTTTTTATGGCGCGTGCATGCTCGCGTACCGGCCGGCGGCGAGCTGACCATCTTCAATCGCAGCCACTATGAAGATGTGCTGGTGCCGCGCGTGCTCGGCAGCATCGATCGAGCCGAGTGCGAGCGGCGCTACCGGCATATTCGCGAATTCGAAGCCTTGTTGGCCGATACCGGCACTACCATCATCAAATGTTTCCTGCATATCTCCAAGGACGAGCAGCGCGAACGTCTGCAGGCACGTGCCGACGATCCGGACAAACATTGGAAACTGGATCGCAGCGATATCGACGCACGCAAGTTGTGGGACGAATACCAGGCGGCGTATCAGGATGCGTTGGCCGCTACCTCGACCGAGCAGGCACCCTGGTATGTGATCCCGGCCAATTCCAAAGCGCATCGCAATGTGATGGTGGCGGAGTTGATGTGCCAGGTGATGCAGGGACTGACGCTGAATTATCCGGCGGTCGACCCAGCGCTGATCGGCATCAAGATCGTATAATTTCACCCTACATCCAATGAGCCAGGCTCAGGCTTGCTCGCACAAGGAACCCGCCATGCTTCGCGTGATTTCCGCCAACCTCAATGGCATCCGCTCCGCCGTCAACAAAGGCTTTCTCGACTGGCTGCCGCTGCAAGATGCCGATTTCATCTGTTTGCAGGAACTCAAGGCGCAAGCCGGCGATATGACACCCGATATGCTTGCGCCGCCGGGGTATCACGGTTATTTCCATTATGCCGAGAAGAAAGGTTACAGCGGCGTGGGGATCTACACCCGGCGCAAGCCCGATCGTGTGATTGTCGGGCTGGGCGTAGCCGAAATCGATGCTGAAGGGCGTTATATCGAAGTGGTATTGGGCAATTTGTCGGTCGTATCGGTGTATTTGCCGTCCGGCTCCAGCGGTGAGATTCGCCAGGAAGCAAAATTCAGTTTTATGCAGCATTTCTACGCGCACCTGACCGAACTGGCTCAAGCGGGGCGCGAAGTCGTGCTGTGCGGCGACTGGAATATCGCGCACAAGGAAATCGATCTGAAAAACTGGAAAGGCAATCTGAAGAACTCAGGTTTCCTGCCCGAGGAACGTGCCTGGCTGACGCGAGTATTCGATGAACTGGGTTGGGTCGACGTGTATCGGCGTTTGTATCCTGCTACCGAAGGCGAGGCGTATACCTGGTGGAGCAATCGGGGCCAGGCTTGGGCCAAGAATGTCGGATGGCGCATCGATTACCAGATCGCCACGCCGGGCTTGGCGGAGCAAGCGGTGACCAGTTCGGTGTACAAAGAGCAGCGTTTTAGCGACCATGCACCGCTGACGGTGGATTACCAGAACGCGGCCTGAGGTTCTGAGCGTGCCTCGCGACGCCGCGGCGCACGCCGTATTGGGGCGGCTTTACGACGGCCGAGCTGGTGTTCCCTCCGGCTTGACCCGGCCGCCATCCGCGGCACTCCATTGTGCGATCCATTCCGGCAACTGCTGCGAGGCTTGGTTGATGCCGGCGAGTTCGAGCAACTCCGCGCTGCTCACTGTACCGCCGCTGCGTTTGAGGAAACGCGCTTTGATGATGCCGACGGCGACCTCGACTTCACCCCGTACAAAAGCCTGTTCCAGCAGAATATGTTTGTCGTCCCAGCCGATCACGCGGGTCCGCACCTGGTAGCGGTCCCACAGTTCGAGCGAGCGATAAAAACGCATGGTTTCAAGCACCACCACCGGGTACCAGCCATTGGCTTTCATTTTGGGCCACAAACCGCAGCGCACCATCAAGTCGACCCGACCCAGATCGAGTACGGTGAAGTACCGTCCATTGGTCATGTGCATCAGCACGTCGAGGTCATTGGGCCAGACCCGGAATGGCGTGCTACACGTATCCAGCACGTTGACGCTGCCGCGACGCAGGCCGAACCAGACAATCGCAAAAAGACGTAATAACAGACTCATGGCGCGGATAGACTTTAAATAAGGAGACAGCGGATTATGCCGACATTCCAGCGGCACGCCACGCAGCTTATTTCGAGTGATCCCACTAGTCTGCGCCCGGTGGTGCAAGCCGACCTGGCGATATTTTTCGCGCAGCAACTGGACCCGGCCGCTAATTGGATGGCGGCGTTTGTCGCGTAAAATCCGGCTGACCGGGCCGGCTTCGATGCACATTGGGCCAACACTCCCTATATGATGCGTCTACCTGCATCATTAAAATGGCTTAAGCATCATGAGCAAAGGCAAATCGCATCTCTCCGCCGGGGTCCGCCGGGGTTCGCCCGGACTGCCCAAGACCGGCACGGCGGCGCGTACGGCCGCGCTGCTGCAAAGCGCGCTGGGTTTGCATCAGCAAGGGCAATTGGCGTCCGCCAAAACTCATTACCAAGATCTCCTGGCGCTTGATCCTCTGCATTTCGACGCCCTGCATTTGCTGGGCGTGATCGAATATCAGCAAGGCGATTATGTGACCGCCGCCGCTTTGATCCGGCAAGCCATCGAGATCAAACCGGCCCAAGCCGGGCCTTATTCCAATTTGGGGCTGGTGCTGCGGGCCCAGTTGCGCCACGAAGAAGCGCTGAGATGTTTCGCCCAGGCGATCGAGCGGCAAGCGGATCATGCCGAGGCGCATAACAACCATGGCAATGCTTTGCGCAGTTTGTTGCGTTACGAGGAAGCACTCGCAAGTTTCGAGCGGGCGTTGAAGCTCAAGCCTGACTACGCGGTGGCTTATAGCAATCGCGGTAATGTATTGCAGGATCTGAAGCGTTATCCGGCGGCGCTGGAGAGTTATGCCCAGGCCTTGCGTTATCGGCCCGATTACGCCGAAGCCCACAACAATCTGGCGCATGCACTGCGTCATTTGAATCAGGCTGACGCGGCGCTGGCCAGTTGCGCGCGAGCTTTGCAACTGCGGCCCGATTATGCCGCGGCCCATCTCAATGCCGGCAATATCTTGCAGGATCTGTTGCGTCATCAAGATGCGCTGGCGTGTTATCAGCATGCCGAGCAGTTGCAGCCCGACTATGCCGAGGCGCATTTGAATGAAGGCTTATGCCGCTTGACCCTGGGTGACTTCGCCCTGGGCTGGGAAAAATATGAATGGCGCTGGGCGTCTGCGACCCATCGCGCATTGCGTCGCGATTTTCAGCAACCGCTCTGGCTGGGGCAGACCTCGTTGCAAGGCAAAACGGTGCTGCTCCATGCCGAGCAAGGATTGGGCGATACGCTGCAGTTCTGCCGTTACGCGCCGCACATCGCAGCCTTGGGCGCGACGGTTTTGCTTGAGGTGCAAGCGCCATTGCGGCACTTGCTGGAATCTTTGGCGGGGGCGGCTCAACTCGTGGTTCAGGGGGAGGCGCTGCCGCCTTTCGATTTTCACTGTCCGTTAATGAGTTTGCCGCTGGCCTTGCGTACCGAGTTGTCGACCATCCCGGCGCAGAGTCCCTATCTGCGCGCCGACCCGGTCAAGATCGAAGCCTGGCGGCAGCGTCTGGCGGCTTACCCCAGACCGTGGATCGGTTTAACCTGGTCGGGCAACCCGGCTCATGTGAACGACCACAATCGCTCGATCCCGCTTGCCGCGTTGGCGCCGTTGTTCCAGGCCGCGGGAAGTTTTATCAGCGTCCAGACCCAGGTGGGTGAGGCTGATCGCGACGCGTTTGTGCGCTTTGGCATGGTCGATGTCGCCGACGCTTTGCATGACTTTAGCGAGAGTGCGGCGCTACTGGCCTGCCTCGATCAGATGGTCACGGTGGATACTGCCGCGGTCCATTTAGCCGGGGCTTTGGGTGTGCCGGCCACGCTCATGTTGCCGTATAACGCCGATTTCCGCTGGCTGACCGGCCGTGCCGACACGCCCTGGTATCCGACTCTGACGCTGGTGCGCCAGACGCGCAGCGGGGCTTGGCATGAGGTGGCGACGCAGGTTGCGGCACGCTTGGGTATTGCCTAGGTGTTGCCTAGGGCCTGTTCACGCTAATAATGGGCTTGCGTTGCCACCCACAAAGGGCGAGGGCAAGGAATGGGACGCGGCGAATACTTTGCGTATTCGCAAGGAGCATGACGCCGCCCTCGCCCTTTG